>LBJMC04200__coassemble_390_pt1 | contig 31677 bp, 33 predicted proteins | sample LBJMC04200__metabat2_low_PE_012 | metagenome-assembled genome bin LBJMC04200
GCTGAGCAGCAGGTTCAGGATGCCGCTTGCCATGATCCAGCCCGAGCCGGACGCTCTTTGCAGGGCGAAGAAGGTGGAAATCTGGGAAATACCCGCGGCTATCGTCAGGAAGCCCGCCACATAGGAGAGGCTTGCAATCATTTGCAGGGTGCCGTAGACGCCGCTCAGCCCGCTCCACAGCGTAAAGCCTGAGAACAGCAGCAGCATGATGCCGTTTACCAGCGACCAGCCGCTCCGCGCCTCCTTCGGGGCGCGGAAGAAGGCCACGGTCTGGGAAATGCCGTACACCATCAGCCCGGCGGTGAGCAGGTAGGCCATCCCCACCCCCACCGAAATGGGGGTGAAGAAGGTCAGAAGGCCCAGGACAGCCAACACGATGGAGGCCACGATGCCGGTCTTGCGGTTGACCGGGCGGGAAGCCGTTTCGGCGCCGCCGGTCGTGCTTGAAGCCGGGGGAAGATCATAGGGGAAAACAGAATGCTTATTCATGGGATCTACGCTCCTTTTGAAAGGGTCGGTGAAGGAAAGAAATCAAACCAGCCGGTAGTGCTCCAGCAATTCCAGAAGGATGGTCCCGTCCAGCTTGTCCAGACCGGCGTGCAGCGTCATCTTGAGCGGCAGGGGGAGCTTCATGTCGGGCAGCTTGCGGCCGTCCAGCAGGTAGTAAGTGGCGTTGAGCAGGCAGCGGACATCATAGGCGGAATTGAACACCTCGGGTACGCCCCGCTCCACGTCCAACAGGGTATAGACGGCCTCCATGGCGGTGCGCACGGAGTATTCGGTGGTGAAGATCGTGTCGCGCTCCGTCTGGGCGAACTGGCCCAGGAAGGCGAAGTTTACGCACTCATCGGGGACCACATCGGGGCGGTCGCCGGCGGCGCGGGGCATGAAGAAGGCCGTGACATAGGGCATCATGCAGGGCACGGTGCTGGCGCTCTGACGGGCCAGGGTTTCGATCCTGTCTTCCTCGACGCCCAGGTGGTAGAGCCATTCCATGCAGATCTCGGCGCCGGTGCACTCGCTCATGGGCTTGCCCACATAGTCGCCCGGACGGTCGGGATAGAGGCCGTAGATCCAGCCCACCAGCTGGTTTTCGGGCTGCGCCTTGAAATGCGGCTGGCGGTTGAAGGTCCAGCTCATCAGCCAGGCGGAGTCGCGTACCGTGACGATGCCTCCGGTCACCACCTTGCCCGAATAGGGATCGCGCTGGCAGATTTCGCGCACGTAGGGAGCGATCTTTTCATCCAGCAGCGTCACCGTGGCGGACTCCCACTTGGTGGCCTCGATGTCGGAGCAGAATTTCTCGGGCCGGCCGAACTGGGGATGCTGTAGGGCGATGTTTTTCCACAGAGCCCAGCTGGCGCCTTCGCCGGATGTCACCTCCAGCACGGGCGCGTGCTCGTTGTCGCCAAGGGCGGAGGATTCCGTGCAGGATCCGTTGGTGACGAACACCAGATCGTTTTCCGTGAGGTCGATGGCCTCCTCCTTTCCGTCCCGCTTAATGAGGATCTGATGAGCGATCTTTTTGCCGGGAAGGAAGTGGAACAGCACGTTGGTCACGGTCACGCCGTAGTCGAACTGAACCCCGTTGTCCTGCAGGTAGCGCACCAGCGGGAGAATCAGCGATTCATACTGGTTGTAACGGGTGAACTTGAGCGCCGACAGGTCGGGCAGGCCGCCAATGTGATGCAGGAAGCGATGCAGGTAGAGCTTCATCTCCAGAGCGGAGTGCCATTTCTCAAAGGCGAACATGGTCTGCCAGTACATCCAGAAATCGGAGCGGTAGAACTCGTCCGTGAAAACGTCGTCGATCGTCTTGTCATACAGGGATTCGTCGGTGGCGAAGAAGAGCTTGAGCAGCTCCATGGCGGCCTCGTCGCTGAGGTTAAAGCGGTTGCGGGTGCTGGCGCTCTCTCCCTGGCGCAGCGTGGCGCGATTCTTGGAGAAGTTGGGGTCGTCCTTGTTGAGCCAGTAGAATTCATCCAGAACGCTGGCGTTCTCCACCTCCAGCGAGGGAATGGAGCGGTAGAGATCCCAGAGGCATTCATAATGGTTTTCCATCTCACGGCCGCCGCGAATGACAAATCCCAGCTCCGGGTTCAGGATGCCGTCGCATGCGCCGCCGGGCAGGGCGGCTTCCTCAAGGATGTGGATGCGCTCGCCTGCAACCTGTCCGTCACGGATCAGGAAAGCGGCGGCTGCCAGGCTGGCAAGGCCGGAACCTACCAGCCAGGCGGACTTCTGATCGGCGTCGTGCGGCTTGCGGGGACGGGCAAAGGCTTCGTAGTTTCCATTGGTATAGTACATATCTGTGTACCTCCTGATTGATGTTGAGGAGGGGAGTCCCGCTGGGCGCGACGCTCTTCCTTACATGACGATCATACAGGAAGTGGAAAAGAAAAGAGGTTGTTTGAACAACGCAATTCAAGTCTTTTGAGATTTTATTTTTAAAACTCAAAAAACCGCATCAGCGGCGGTGCGGCAAAGAAATCAGGGCCTCTGAAAAAAGGCTCCGCGGGCTGCCGGAAGCAGGGCGCGGAGCGTCTGAATCAGAACGGTTTATTCACTTTTCAGGTTGGGGTCCGGTTCATCCTCCGTGATCGGCATTTCCACGAGCAGCTCAAACCGGCTCTTGTCGAACTGAATGAGCCCTTCGTCCCGCATCTTGCACAGCTCGTTGGACATGGCGCTGCGGTCTACAAACAAATAGTCGGCCAGGTCCTGCCGGTTCAGGGGAATGACGAAAGTGCGGCTGCCGGCCTTATGATATTGGGCGGAAAGATAGTCCTGAAGCCGGTCACGGATGGAACGGCGGATGCTGTCCTCCAGCTTGCGGGTCAGACGCTGCCCCTGTTGCGCCACAGCCACCGTGAGGTTTTGCAGAAAGCGGATCTGCGCGGGAACGGTCAGTCGATTTTGCCGCAGCAGCGTGTCCACCGTCAAAAATAGGAGCTCGGTTTTCTCCGTGGCAACGGCGGAAATGTGCAGCCGGTAGCGGCCGATCGCGTTGAGCAGGCCGATGGCGTCCCCCGGCCCCAATGCATCCATCAGGTTGCTGTTTCCGCTGGCGTCCACATGCGAAAGGTGCAGCCCGCCGGAGAGCAGAATGCCGACTTCGCTCATCGGGTCCCCATCCCGCACAACCACGGCTTTAGACGGAAATACCTGCCGCCGGGCATGCATGGAATTCAGCACATCCAGCAGCTCATCATCCGTCATGTTGCGAAATAGTATGCCTGATTTGAGCAGGCTTATATCAAGCGGTTTTTCCATGGGTACAGCACACTCCTTCTCCTGCGAAGGGCAGTTCATATCATTACTATTATAGCAGAATTTGTATGAGGACATAAAGCTTTTTTGTACTTTTGCCGCCGGGAAGGGTTTTGCTATTCCGGCACCGAATGTGTGCCATATCGCCCGGACCTTTTTGCCGGAGCACGCGACAGACTGCGGAGGATGACATGATTCAGCTCAGAAAAATTGATGAAACCAACTACCGGAAAATCCTGGCCATGGAGTTGCCTCAGAAGCAGCAGGATTTTGTGGCGCCCAACGCCATCTCTCTGGCACAGGCCTGGGTATTTTATGAAAAGGCGCGTCCTTTCGCCATTTGCCTGAATGATGAGCCAGTGGGCTTCATCATGTTTGATTTTGGCAAGGGAACCCGTGAGGTTGAAATATGGCGCTTTATGATCGCCCCGCAGCATCAGGGCAAGGGATACGGCAGGGCCGCGCTGCAGGCTGCAATCGCCTGGCTGAAGGAACAGAACCGGTTTGACCTGATTCAGATCAACTATGTGGAGGGAAATGATGCGGCCAAAGCGCTGTATCGTAAGGTTGGTTTTAGCGAAACAGGCGAGATGGAAGGCGAAGAAGTGGTCATGACGATGTCGCTGGCAGATCTGCCGTATGTGCCGGAGGGCGCATGCGTGATTGATCGTGAGAACTGGGAACGGAAAAGCTATTGGGAGCAGTTTACCCGGCAGGCTCGTTGCTACGCGTCCATCACCGGGGAAGTGGATGTGACCCGGCTGACGGAGCAGGCTAAAAGGACGGGGTACAGTTTTTACGTCGCCTTTCTTTACTGCGTAACGGCGGTGGTGAACCGCCACCGGGAATTCCGCTACACCTATGATGCGCGGACGGACCGGGTATTGCTGTGGAACGAGGTATGGCCGTCGCATCTGGTATTTCACGATCAGGAGGAAAGCTTCACCGCGATTTGGTCCCGCTGGAACCCGGATTTCAAAGCCTTTTCCCAGAACTGCCGGGAGGATATCGAGAGGGGAAAGAAAGCGCGGGGACACCATCTGCCAGACATGCCGCCCAATACGTTTGATGTTTCCGCGCTGCCGTGGCTCTCATACACCTCGCTGGACATCAATCTCACCGCCGACGCGGTTTACCTTGCGCCGATCATCTCCTGGGGACGCTGGCGCAGCGACGGCAGCCGGACGGTGCTGCCGCTGTCCATGGAGATTCACCATGCGGTCGCCGACGGCTTTCACATCGCCCGCTTTTTCCGCGAGGTGGAGCAGCTGGCAGGGGAGCTGAAACTGGGCTGACGGCGGCTTGGAGCACGGCGGGGAGTAAAGAAAAGACGCGCATCGCCCAAACGGGCGATGCGCGTTGCAGACTGTCAAATAACCCATTTGGGGAGGTCTGGAGGACCCGCAGGTCCTCCAAAGTGAATTCGTATCGCCCGGCTTTGACGGGCGGGCGGGGAGTTTGCGCCCCTGGGCGCAAACATTTCTTAAGCTTCTGGCGGAAAAGGCCGCCGCAGGCGGAATTTTTCGACAAGCTGAGACGCGCATCGCCCAAACGGGCGATGCGCGTTGTTGCCTTGTCAGGCGGGAAGCTTACTTCTTGGCCTTGATGGCGGCATGAGCGGCGGCCAGGCGCGCGATCGGCACGCGGAAGGGCGAGCAGCTCACGTAGTTGAGGCCCACGTTGTGGCAGAACTCGATGGTGGAAGGATCGCCGCCGTGCTCGCCGCAGATGCCCAGCTTGATGTCGGGGCGGGTCTCGCGGCCCAGCTTGGCAGCCATCTTCACCAGCTTGCCCACGCCGTCCTGATCCAGACGGGCGAAGGGATCGCTCTCGAAGATCTTGTTGTCGTAGTAGGCGCCCAGGAACTTGCCGGCGTCGTCACGGCTGAAGCCAAAGGTCATCTGGGTGAGGTCGTTGGTGCCGAAGGAGAAGAACTCGGCGCACTCGGCGATCTCGTCCGCAGTGACGGCGGCGCGCGGGATCTCGATCATGGTGCCCACATGGTAGTCGAGGGTCATGCCCTGCTCCTCAAAGACCTTCTTGGCGGTTTCGTCCACGATGGCCTTGACGAAGGCGAGCTCCTTCTTGGAACCGACCAGCGGGATCATGATTTCGGGCACGATGTCGTAGCCGCATTCCTTCTTGACCTTGATGGCGGCCTGCAACACGGCGCGGGTCTGCATCTCGGCGATTTCGGGATAGGTCACGGCCAGACGGCAGCCGCGATGGCCCATCATGGGGTTGGACTCATGCAGAGCGTTGATCTTGTGGATGACTTCCTCGGCGGTGATGCCCAGGTTCTTGGCCAGCGCTTCGATCTCGTCGGTCATGTCCACATGGGGCACGAACTCATGCAGCGGCGGATCCAGGTAACGCACGGTCATGGGACGGCCTTCCAGCGCCTTGTACATGGCCTCGAAATCGCCCTGCTGCATCGGCAGGATCTTGGCCAGCGCCTTCTCGCGCTGCTCTTTGGTGTCGGAGAGGATCATCTCGCGCACGGCCGCGATACGGTCGGCCTCGAAGAACATGTGCTCGGTGCGGCACAGGCCGATGCCCTCGGCGCCGAAGGCCACAGCCTGCTTGGTGTCGCGCGGGGTGTCGGCGTTGGTGCGCACCTTGAGGGTGCGGGCAGCGTCGGCCCAGCCCATGAAGCGGGCGAAGTCGCCGGAGATGGCGGCCTCGACGGTCGCGATCTGGCCGTCATAGACGTTGCCGGTGGAGCCGTCCAGGGAGATGAAGTCGCCCTCGTGATAGACCTTGCCGGCCACGGTCAGGGTCTTGGCTTCCTCGTCGATCTTCAGTTCGCCGCAGCCGACGACCGCAGCGCGGCCCATGCCACGGGCCACAACCGCCGCGTGGGAGGTCATGCCGCCGAAGACAGTCAGGATGCCCTGCGAGAAGTCCATGCCCTCGATGTCCTCAGGGGTGGTCTCGCGGCGCACGAGGATAACCTTTTCTTTGTTCTTGCCATGCTCGGCAGCCTCATCGGCGGTGAAATAGATGCCGCCGGTGGCAGCGCCGGGGGAGGCGGGCAGGCCCTTGGCGATGACGGTGGCAGCCTTGAGGGCGGCGGCGTCAAAGTTGGGGTGCAGCAGGCTGTCAAGCTGCTTGGGCTCGACCTTCAGAACGGCTTCTTCCTCGCTCAGCACGCCCTCATCCACCAGATCGACGGCGATCTTGAGAGCAGCGGCGGCGGTACGCTTGCCGTTACGGGTCTGGAGCATATAGAGCTTGCCGCGCTCGATGGTGTACTCCATATCCTGCATGTCGCGGTAGTGGGCTTCCAGCTTGCCGGCGATGTCGATGAACTGCTGGTACACATCGGGCATCTGCTCCTGCAGATGGCTGATGGGTTCGGGGGTGCGGATGCCGGCCACGACGTCCTCGCCCTGCGCGTTGAGCAGGTACTCGCCGTAGAGCTTCTTTTCACCGGTGGAGGGGTTGCGGGTGAAGGCAACGCCGGTGCCGGAGGTCTCGCCCATGTTGCCAAAGACCATGGCCTGCACGTTGACGGCGGTGCCCCAGTCGCCGGGGATGTCGTTCATGCGGCGGTAGTAGATGGCACGGGGGTTGTCCCAGCTGCGGAACACGGCCTTCACAGCTTCCATGAGCTGCGTGGTGGGATCCTGCGGGAACTCGGTGCCCATGTGCTTCTGATAGATTTCCTTGAAGCGCACGACAACCTGCTTGAGGTCCTCGGCGGTGAGGTCGCGGTCGAACTTGACGTTCTTCTTTTCTTTGAACTCGTCCAGAACCGCCTCAAACTCGCTCTTGGGGATCTCCATAACGACGTCGGAGAACATGGCGATGAAGCGGCGATAGGCGTCGTAGGCGAAGTGCTCGTTGCTGGTCAGCTTGGCCAGGCCTACCACGGCACGGTCGTTGAGGCCCAGGTTGAGGATGGTGTCCATCATGCCGGGCATGGAAGCGCGCGCGCCGGAGCGCACAGACACGAGGAAGGGGTTCTCCTCATCGCCGAACTTCTTGCCGGCGATCTTTTCGGTTTCGGCCATGGCCGCAAGGATCTGGTCCACGATGTCCTGACCGATCACCTTGCCGTCGGTGTAATAACGGGTGCAGGCCTCGGTGGTCACGGTGAAGCCCTGGGGAACAGGCATGCCAAGATTGGTCATTTCGGCCAGGTTGGCGCCCTTGCCGCCAAGCAGCTCGCGCATGTTGGCGTTACCCTCTTTGAAAAGGTATACATACTTTGTCATAGGGTCTCTGTCTCCTTCTCGTTTTCTTGGCGAGGACGAATCACCGGCGGAATCCATCCCCAATGCTCATCCTTCCTCTCAACTGGTCCAGTATACACGTTTACGACAGAAATTTCAAGAGCCTATTTGGCATATATACCCAAAGTGGCGCATAGAAAAACGCGATGACCGCCAGGAGGGCGGCTTGCGAAGAAAAGGCGTGCATGCTATACTGGGCGCGGGCGTCTGTTTCCCTAGAAACATTTGGTTGATGCAGTCGGGAAACGGGGCTCACGACGGGAGCAATACAATCTAGCGATGCGTATCATCAGTACGCACAGGCGCATGATAAAAGTGTAGAACCGCGGCCCGCGTCGCGGGCAGGAGAGGTAATGCGCATGGCAATTCCTTATAGCAGGACCATTGTCGCTCCCCTGCAATGGTACAGCGTCTTGATCGTAACGGGGATTCTGGTAGCCATTTGGCTGTCCGGGCGCGAGGAGCGCAGGCTGGGCCTGCCGCGCGACACGGTGATCGACCTGGCGCTCATCGTGGTGCCCTGCGGCATCATCGGCGCAAGGCTCTACTACGTCGCCATGACATGGGATCTGTTCCGCAACAACCCCATTTCGATTCTCTATATCTGGGAGGGCGGCATCGCCATCTATGGCGGCATCATCGGTGGGGCGCTGGGAGCGTGGGCATATGCCCGCCGGAAAAAGCTGCCGTTTTTAAAGCTGCTGGATATGGTCGCGCCGGGGCTTTTGCTGGCGCAGGCCATCGGCCGCTGGGGCAACTATTTCAACATGGAGGCTTACGGTCCCGAAATCACCAATCCGGCATTTCAGTTTTTTCCTCTGGGCGTGCTGATACCTACGGCGGGCGGCTACGTGTGGCATATGGCCACCTTCTTTTACGAATCGCTGTGGAATGCGCTGGGCTTTGCGGCGCTGTGGGCCATGCGGCGCAGGGTTCGGGAGCCGGGGGGCGTCATGTGCTGGTACCTGCTCGTCTATGGCAGCGGGCGCTTTATCATCGAGCAGCTGCGGGAGGACAGCCTCTATCTGGGCGGCCTGCGCGTATCGCAGTATTTGAGCCTGATTTTGTGTCTGGTGGCGGCAGGAGTCATCCTTGGCCGGGCGATGCGGGGAAACAGACGTGCGCTGGGTCTTGCGCTGGCCTGTGGGGGCCTGTGGATCGCGCGCTGGGCCGCGCTGGGAACGCCCTGGCTGTATGCGCTGTTTTCCGTGGCGGCGCTGGGGCTGGGTATGTGGGCGTGTACAGGCGCGGACCTGTTGCCCGTTCGGCTGTTGGCGCCCTTCGCGCTGGACGTCCTGGGCCTGCTGGCGGCGCTGGGAATGGGCCCTCTGGGGGCGGGCGTTGGAATGCACCTGCATACGCTTTTGTGCAGCCTGACGCTGCCGGTATACGTTGCGGCCCTGTGCCGCTGGAAAGCGGAATCCAACATACATGGAGAGGAGACGGCCCCATGCCGGTCGGAACCGTAAAGAATCTGTTGTACGGGCTTGCGCTGCCCGTGCTGGGACAGCGCCCCGTTTGGCGCGCACCGCGAGGCGACACGACGGCGGACGCCGTGGCGCGGGCGCTGTGGCGCAGGCGGTGCATAGGCGCGTGCGTGCAGCGCCTTGAGCGGGGAAACCTGGGGGAGTGCATCTGCGTTGGATATGCGGCGCTGGAACCGGTGAAGCGGCCTGTCGCGCCGGATACGGTATTCCGCACGGCGTCGGTGGCCAAGATGGTCACGGCGCTATTGGTGTTTCGGCTGCAAACGCTGGGACGGTTGGATGTGACGGAGGAGATCAGCGATCTGCTGGGCCGCCGCGTGCGCAACCCGCATTGTCCGGACGCGCCTATTACGCTGGGCATGCTGCTCAGCCATACTTCCGGCATCGTGGATTCGCCCGCGTATTTTGCCGCCTTTGACCGCGGCACCCCGCTGGGCGAATTGCTGGCCGACCCGCAAAGCTATCTGTCCGCCGTGCCGGGCACGACGTTTCGCTACAGCAACCTGGCGGCGGGCATGGTGGCCAGCCTGCTGGAAAAGCGCTTCGATGTGAGTTTTGAACAGCTGATGCAGCGGGAGCTGCTGGAGCCGCTGGGCGTTTCGGGCACGTTCGACCCCTCCGGTCTGGACGCCGCAGACGTGGCGGACAGCTACCGCGTCATGCCTGCCTCCCGCGCCTTCTGCGCTGAGCAGCGCATCGCTTCGGCTGAGCCGATGAAGGAGCCGGACCCGGAGCGGCGCTATCTGCCTGCGGCGGGCAACCTGTTCATCACCGCGCCGGAGCTGGCGCGGCTGGCGCTGGTGGCCTGGGGCGGCGGGGACGGCTTTCTGGATGCGCGGAGCGTGGAGGAGATGCGCCGCCCCGTGGCGGGCTGGCCGGAAAAGGCCGTGAACATGCGCCACGGGATGGGGCTTTTGACGCTGGACGACCCAGCGGTGTGCGGCCGCACGCTGTGGGGGCATCAGGGCTTTGCCTACGGCGCGGTAAACGGGGTGTTCTTCGACGGGCAGGGCAACGGCTTCGTGCTGCTGGACAGCGGATGCAGCGAGCAGCGCGTGGGGCATCTGGCGCAGGTCAACCGCGACCTGATCCGGCTCTGTCTGGAGGATGGAAAGGACGAAAAGCCATGAAGGATGTCGTCGCCGCAGTGGAGGAAAGCAAGCGGGGCGCGGTGGTTCATTTCGAGAGCGGCGAGCGGCTGTGGTTTGGACGCGCGGCCTGGCTGGAGCGGACCCCGCTGCGTCCGGGAGACGTGGAGGACCTGGACGGGCTGAAGCAGTGGCTCCTGCCGCGCCAGTATCCCAAGGCGCTGGGAGGCGCGGTGCGCCTGCTGGCCGCACGGGCGCGCTCCACGGGCGAGATCCGGCAGAAGCTGGAGGCCTACGGCTATATGGACGACACCGTGGACATGGTGCTCTATAAGCTGGAAAAGGAGGGCCTGGTGGACGACGAGGCCTTTGCCCGCGAATGGGCCGCCACGCGTGCGAGGCAGCAGATCGGGCGCGCTCGCATCCTGCGCGAGCTGGCGCAGAAGGGCGTGGACCGCGAGTCGGCGGAGCGCGCCGTGGAGGCGCTGGACGAGGAAGAGAGAGACGCCGCTGCCGTGGCGCTGGCGCAGAAGCTGCTGCGCCGCTACGCGGACGAGGCGGACGCGAAAAGGGCCATGGCGAAGCTGATGGCCGCCATGGCCCGCAGAGGCTATGATTTTGAGAGCGCGCGCCGCGCCGTGGAACAGGCGCTGGACAAAGCGCAGGAGGAATGAGCCTTTACCGGTGCGCGTAGATGCGCATTTCCAATACGTTGCTTTCGGGGTCCCGAAGCTCGCTTTCCAGGTATTCAAAATATGCGCCGGGCGTGACGAAACCGTTGGGCGGCAACAGGTTCAGTCCTGTGCCGGCGGCGATGATCTGCGCCATGGCGCAGCAGTTGGTGCGCATCACGTTGTAGAGGCGGAAAACGCCGCGCCGCACCTTGTAAAATCGCGCGTCAAAACCATATTCCGGGCGGCCCTGGGGCGTCCATGGCTCGCAGTCGTTTTGGAGGCGGGCGCGCATGCCGTTTTCCAGCGCGTCGGCGGCTTCCGTGCTCAGGCCCAGCGTGAAGCCGATCAGGAGCTTTTTCTCGATGCGCTGGCAGAAGGGGATATACCCTTCGGTGGGACAGACCAGAATCACCCCGTCGGACAGCGCGCCGAACAGGCGGTTGCTGCTTTCGTCATAGCATCCGTAGGAATAGGTGACGCCCCGCAGGCTGACCACCACGTGGCCGAAGCCGAAGGCCACGTTTTTGCCCAGATGGAAAACCACCTCCAGCGTTTCGGGCCAGCTTTCACGCGCGGGCGAGGGCTTGGGCGTGACCACGTCCTGCGTAAGCGTCGCGTACTGGACGCTTAGCCGCTTGAGCACCACGGAGGGCAGAAGCGCCGTGAGCAGCACGGGCGGATGCACGCGCAGGCGGCTGAGCAGGCGGCTGCTTTCCACATTGCGGTTGATCAGAACGCCCACGAGGTCCATCAGTTGCCACAGGGCGTAGAGCAGGAGATAGACGCCCGCCAGCCATTGCAGCGCGCGTCCGGCGGAATAGCCCCACAGCAGGCTCACGCCCGCGGCCAGCGAAAGGGCCGCCAGCAAGGCGAATTTGATTTTGCCCCGTTCGCCCATCACGGCCAGCTGCGCCACATAGCCCAGCTGCGCCACGCACACCAGCAGCGACCACAGGCCGACCGCCAGCGTCACGCTCTTCATCAGCAAACCGGGAAAAAACGCCACCACCAGCCCGGCGCCCAGCGACACCACGCCTGACAGCAGCGCGTGCGGGTGCGCTTCGCGGCGCTGGAGCAGGGACACGGACAGGGCCGCCGCGCCGTTGATCACGAGCGCGGCGGTGAGCAGCGCGTGCAGCCAGCGCTGCGTAAAGCCCGGCGCAAACAGAATCATCAGGCCCAGCGCCGCCATCACCGCAAAGCGCGCCAGCAGGCTTAGCGGCGTGAGCGCCCTCATGGGACGGCCCGGTCTTTTATCCGCGCTGCGCATGACGGCGGATGGCGTCGAAGGTTTCATCGCTCAAGTCGTGCTCGATCTTGCAGGCATCGGCGCGGGCCACGGATTCGCTCACGCCCAGGCGGACGAGAAAGCTGGTGAGCAGATTGTGCCTTTCCCAGATCCGGCGCGCGATGGCTTCGCCCTGCTCGGTGAGGGTGATGCGGCTGTCCTCGCCCATGAGGATGTATCCGTTTTCGCGCAGGCGCTTCATGGCAAAGCTGACCGACGGCTTGGTGACCCCAAGGTGCGCGGCGATGTCCACCGACCGCGCGGAGCCCCGCTCCTCGCAAAACATCAATATGGTTTCGAGATAATCCTCGGCGGATTCATGAATATTCATACGGGAAACCTCCTTCTGGACTATCCTATCATATCCGATGTGAAAACACAATGCGCTCATGTTGACAAGCACACCGCATGTTGACAAGCACACCGCAATAAGATAAAATAAGGACTCTTATATGTATGCCCTTCCGGCGCGGAAGGGAACCGGAGGAGTTGCTTGCATATGGAGCTGGTCCTCATCGGCGTTGGATTGTCGATGGACGCTTTTGCGGTGGCACTTTGTAAAGGGCTAGGTATGCGCCGCGTCAACTATGCGCATGCGGCGGTCATTGCGCTGTTCTTCGGCGTGTTTCAGGCCGTGATGCCCCTGATCGGCTGGGTGCTGGGCACGCAGTTCGCGCGCTACATCACGTCGGTCGATCACTGGATCGCCTTTGCCTTACTCGGCTATATCGGCGGCAAGATGATCTGGGACGCGCTGCATGAAGCGCCGGAGACTGCGCCCTGCGCGGGCGAGGGCAGGCTGGACCTGAAGGAATTGCTGATGCTGGCGGTGGCCACCAGCATCGACGCCCTGGCCGTGGGCATCACGTTTGCCTTTTTGCAGGTGAGCATCCTGCCCGCGGTGGCGACCATCGGCCTGATCACCTTTGCGCTGTCCTTTGCAGGGGTGGTGGTGGGCAATCGCTTCGGCACGCGGTTTCAGAAAAAGGCGGAGATCGCAGGCGGCGTGGTGCTGGTGCTCATCGGGTTAAAAATTCTGCTGGAGCACCTGGGCCTGCTGTAGCGCGGTCAGGGCGCGTCGTCCTCGTCGCTGACGGGGCTGTCGAACTGGGGCGTGAACCAGTCCGTGTTCTTGAGCGCCTCCAGACGCTCGCGGGAGAGCACGGTGCCGGTGCCCAGACAGGCGTTGCAGCGGTAGCCGCATGAGGGGCATACGCAGGCCATGCCGTCGGTTTCGGATTGAATCATATATGCCTCGCAATGTGGGCAGCCGCAGCGCATGACGCGTCGCCTCCTTGATGAGTGCAGAAGAGAGTTAAGCCATTGTAGCATAAAACGGCATGAAACGCAAAGCGTGCGAGGGGGGACAAGCCTGTGAAAACAAACCGGAGGCGGATGTTGGCCTGCCTGCTGGCGGCCTGCCTGGCGCTGATAAGCGCCTGCGCGGCCAATCCGCCGCGAGAAGAGCTGTACCAAAAGCTGCTGGGCTACTTTGAAGGCCTGGGCTATGCCTGCGAATTGTCGCCGCTTGCAGACAGCGGGCGAGACGTGCCCATCGCGGGGCCTGATGCGTGGGACAGCCTGCTGCTGGACGGCCGGGAGGAAGTGCTGGTCTACTTTGACGAGAGCAACCGCGCCGACTATCTGAGCGGCCGCGTGGACGCGGAGCGCTACGGATTGGCAACCCGCTTTGGCCTACGCTTTGTGCTGGTGTATGGCGGCGAGGATGAAGGCGTGCGCGAGGCGCTGGAGAACATCCCCAACGAATGACAGGGGCGGCGGATGGCCGCCCCTTTTGCGTGCAGGCAATGTCCTCTGAGGGCGCGGGCGCCTTTCTGTGCAATAAAAATCCGCCTTCCGGAACCCGAAAGGCGGAACAAACAGGACGGCGTTACCGCACGCGCTCGTCCCCCCAGAAGAACAGGGCCACAGTGCCCGGACCGGTATGGCTGCCGATGGTGGTGCCGATGCTGTTGATCTCCACCTTGCCGTTGAGCTTGGGGAAACGTTCCTCCACCAGGCGCGCCACGGCCTGCGCATCCTCCATGCAGGCGGAGTTGGAGATGTAGCACTTTCCGCTGTAGTCCGTGCCGTTTTGCGCATGCTCGACCATCCGGGCCACGATCTCACGGATGACCTTGTTCTTGCCGCGGATCTTGAAGCGGGGAATCAGCCGGCCTAAGTCGTCCATGTTCAGCAGGGGGCAGATGTGCAGCACCGTTCCGAACCAGCCACTGGCCTTGGAAATGCGCCCGCCGCGCACGTAGAAGGTCAGGTCGGTGGAGAAGAACCAGTGGTGCAGCTTGAGGCGGTTGCGCTCGGTCCAGTCGCGCAGATCTTCCAACGTCATACCTCCGTCCCGCAGGTCGGCCAGCTTGTCCATCAGCAGGCCGTATCCGGAGGATGCGCCCAGGGAGTCCACCACATAAACCTTACGGTCCGGATACTTCGCAGCCAGCTCGTCGCGGGCCAGGCAGGCGGAGTTGTAGGTGCCGGAGATGCCGCTGGACAGCGTCACGTGCAGAATGTCCAGCCCCTGCTCCAGGAAGGGGGTAAAATATGCGACATATTCGTCTACGTTGACCTGGGAGGTGCGGGTTTCCGCGCCGTCGGCCATCGCCTGGTAGAAGGCGTCAAAGGACATGGTCTTTCCCAGATCGTCGCTATAGGACTTGCCACCCAGCATATAGTGGAAGCAGATATAATGAATATCGCGTTCGCGGAAATGCTGTTCGCTCAAGTCGGCGGTGGAGCAGCAGCTCAGGATGTAATTTGCCATGGCAGGGTCACTCACTTTCTCTATTTTGCGGCTGATGTCAGGGACGCGCTGTTGCGTCGGGAGGCGCAGGAGCCTCTTGCTTCTTTCATTTCGTTTCAATGGGACAAAATTCCTGCTTGCGCAGGGTCATTATCGTATGCCACGCGGGTCAGTTCCAGCCCGCAGGCGGGCGCGGTCGCGCCCAGAACCAGCCGATCGCCGCCATTCAGCGCGCGCGCAAAGGCGTCCGGCGAAAGTCTCCCCGTGCCGATGTCCACCAGCGTGCCGGCGATGATGCGCACCATGTTGTATAAAAAGGCATTGCCCCGCACGGTGAGGATGACGAGCGGGCCCTCTTGCCGCAGGCTGGCTTCCGTCAGCGTGCGCACGGTGGTCCTGGCTGTGCCGCCGGCCGCCTGAAAGGCCGCAAAGTCATGCGTGCCCAGCAGGGCGGGCAGGCTTTCCCGCATGCGGTCCAGATCCAGCGGGCGCGGCACGTGCGCGGTGAGGCTGCGCAGGAGCGCACTGGCGTGCGGCGCGTTGTGGATTCGGTAGGTATAGCGCTTGCCGCGCGCGTCAAAGCGCGCATGGAAATCGGCCGGGACTGCGAAGCCCTCCAGCACGCGGATATCGGGCGGAAGCAGCGTGTTGAGCGCAAAGGGATACTTGTCCGGCGGAATGCGGCTCGCGGTGTCGAAATGGGCGCGCTGGCCCAGGGCATGCACCCCTGCGTCGGTACGGCTGGCGCCTGTCACGCGCGTCTTTTCGCCGGTCAGGCGGGCCAGCGCCTCCTCCAGCACCTGCTGCACGCTCAGGGCATTGTCCTGCCACTGCCAGCCCGCATAGGCCGTCCCGTCATAGCTGACGGTGAGCAGCACGCGGTGGGTCCCCTCCGGCGGGCGCTCCTTGACGATGGGGAGCAGATCGCTCATTTCAGCCACATCCCGGCGAAGATGGTCACCAGCAACGTACCCACGGTGGCCAGCAGGGCCCACAGGTCACTTTGCGTATAGCGCAGCACCCGCAGGCGGGTGCGGCCCTCGCCGCCGTGGTAGCAGCGCGCCTCCATGGCCATGGCCAGATCGCCCGCGCGGCGGAAGGCGCTGACGAACAGCGGTACCAGCAGGGGGATCATGGCTTTGGCGCGCTTGAGCAGGTTGCCGCTTTCAAAGTCCGCGCCGCGGGCCATCTGGGCTTTCATAATCTTGTCCGCTTCCTCAATAAGCGTGGGGATAAAACGAAGCGCGATGGTCATCATCATGGCCAGCTCATGCGCGGGAAAACGGATGACCTTGAGGGGGCTGAGCAGCTTTTCAAGCCCATCGCTCAAAGCCACGGGCGAGGTGGTGAGGGTGAGCAGCGAGGTGCCCGCCACGAGGAACACCAGGCGCATGCTGAAATGCACGGCGGTCAGGAAGCCCTCCTGCGTGATGCGCAGAAAGCCCCAGTCCACCCACACCGTGGTACCTGCGGAGAAGAACAGGTTGAGCACGAAGGTCAGAATCAGCAGAAACCGGAGCGGCTTCACCGACTTGAGCAGCCGTTTGGCCGACAGGCCCGACAGGCGCGAGGCCAGAAGCAGGTAGGCCAGCGGAATCACATACCATACGGGGCTTGTGACGCAGAAGATGACGGCGATGTAGAGGATGGTCAGGATGATCTTGCACCGCGGGTCCAGGCGGTGAATGACCGTGTCGCCGGGAATATACTGGCCCAGAGTGATGTCCCTCAGCATGCGCGGCCCTCCTTTTTCAGCGCCAGAACGGCGCGGCACACCTCGTCGAGCGTGTAAAGATCCTCCGGCAGGGCGAAGCCCTCGGCGATCAGCGCGTGAGTGAGCTCCGCCGCCTGGGGCACGCCCAGGCCGATGGAGCGCAGCTTTTCCTGCTGGGTGAATACCTCGCGCGGCGTGCCGGTCATCACCAGCTCGCCGCGGCTCATCACCACCAGGCGCGTGGCCAAGGTGGAGATATCGTCCATGCTGTGGCTGACCATGATCACCGTCAGTCCGCCTGCGGCGTGCAGGTCGCGGATCATCTGGAGGATGCTGTTTCGCCCCGCGGGGTCCAGCCCGGCGGTGGGCTCGTCCAGAATCAACACGCGCGGACGCATGGCCAGCACGCCTGCGATGGCCACGCGGCGCATCTGTCCGCCGCTGAGCTCAAAGGGCGAGCGCTCGGCCACCTCGTCATAGTTCAGGCCCACCTGCTGCATCGCCCCGCGCACGCGCCGGTCGATCTCCTCCGCATCCAGCCCCATGTTGCGGGGACCGAAGGCGATGTCCTTAGCCACGGTTTCCTCAAACAGCTGGTATTCCGGGTACTGGAACACCAGCCCCACCTTTTTGCGCACCTCCAGCAGGCTCACGCCCTTCTGGGTCAGGTCCAGCCCGTCCACTACCACGCGGCCGGAGGTGGGCTTGATCAGGCCGTTCAAATGCTGCACCAGCGTGGTCTTGCCGCTGCCCGTATGGCCCAGCAGGCCGATGAGCTCGCCGTCCTCGATGGTCAGGCTCACATCGTTGAGCGCCACGGCGGAAAAGGGGCTGCCGGGCATGTAGGTATGCGTGAGATGCTCTACTTGGATGGGCATAGCGCTTTTTTCAGCTCCTTTACCATATCGGCCACGGTGAGAATGCCGTCGGGCAAGCGAAGACCGCCCGCGTTGAGGCGCATGGCCAGCTCGGCCATGGGGGGCACGTCCAGGTCCAGAGCCTTGACTTTCTGAACCTGCGAAAATACCTCGGCAGGCGTGCCGTCCAGCGCGATTTTTCCCTTGTCCAGCACCACCACGCGGTCGGCCACGGCGGCTTCTTCCATGAAGTGCGTAATCCAGATCACCGTCATGCCCTGCTCGCGGTTGAGCTTGCGCACGGTCGCCAGCACGTCGGCGCGGCCGGACGGGTCCAGCATGGCGGTGGCCTCGTCCAGGATCATGACCTCCGGCTGCATGGCCAGCACGCCGGCCACGGCCACGCGCTGCTTCTGCCCGCCGCTGAGCATATGCGGCGCAAAGGAGGCGCGCTCGGTCATGCGCACGGCGGCCAGCGCCGCGTCGATGCGGGGAATCATGTCCTCGTGCGGCACACCCAGGTTTTCCAGGCCGAAGGCCACGTCCTCGCGCACCACGTTAGCCACGATCTGGTTGTCCGGGTTCTGAAACACCATGCCCGCATGCCGCCTGACGTGCCAAACCTCCTCGTCCTGCGCGGTGTCCAGCCCGCAGACCAGCACGCGCCCCTCCGTGGGCAGGTAGAGCGCGTTCATCAGCTTGGCCAGCGTGCTCTTGCCGCTGCCGTTGTGCCCCAGCACCGCCACAAACGAGCCCTTTTCCACGTTCAGGCTCACGTGGTCCACGGCGGCTGCGTCATCCTCGTCATATTGGTAGCAAACGTCCTCGGTCTGCATGGGGTAGGGATAGCTTTCGTTCGGCATGTTCCGGCTCCTTTACGCTTGGTGGGGAAACAGGCTGTCGTCCAGCCCGGAAAGCAGCTCGGGGGCGTGTTCCCCGGCCCAGCGCACCGCGCTCAGACGGTCGCTGTTCAGCTGGTCCCGGAGCGCTTCCAGCGAGGGAAACGTCTGCTCTGGCCGCAGATAGAGGCAGTAGGCCAGCGTCAGACCCATGCCGTAGAGATCGCGGTGCTCGTGGCCCAGCAGATGGGCTTCCACCGTGGCCATGCCTTCGGGCACGGTGGGGTGTCGGCCCTGGTTGATGATGCACACATAGCCGCGGCTTTCGCCGTCCAGCCGCGCAACGCCCACATATACGCCCTCGCGCGGCCAGGCGCGGCTTTGGGGGTCATAGGCGATGTTGGCCGTGGGAAAGCCCAGCCGGCTGCCCAGCCGCTTGCCGCGCACCACGCGTCCGTGAAAGGTAAACAGAGCCGTGCCGCGGGGCAGGGCGGAGGGAATGGGCATGGCGTCGCTCCTTTCCTGAAAAAGAAGAAATGGAAAGCGCAAGTATTATACTTCATAGAGGATGGAAACGCAAATCAAAATGAACGTTCCCGGCTATTTTTCCGTGCGGAACCCCGCGCGTCGCCCTGCAACCTTAGCGTGCCCTTAGCGGCTAAGGGCCGCAAATCGCGGCTTGTGCGCGGGGTCTGGCTGTTGTATAATAAAGTGTCGTTCTGCGTGCATCGCGCGCCGTGCGGCAAGCGTATTTGATAAATCTGATATAAAATGTTAGGAAGGAACGATGATGATGCGCAAGGCTTTTGTTTCCGCCGCGGGCGTGCTCGCGGTGCTGATGGCGGTATCCCTGACGTTTTTGATCCCCTCCGGCGCGGTCACGGAGGAGGCGCAGCAGCGCTACCTGGACGCAGCCTATGAAGCGGAGGAGAGCTGGGACGAGGCTTCTTTGCCCAAGCCGGACGCCGTGCTGGCCAGCGCCGTATTCAGCGACATTTTGCCCGCCGCCACGGTGGAAGCGCTGCCCATCGACCTCTTTGCGCCCGGCAACACGCCGATCGCGGCCAACTATACCGAAAGCGGCTACCGTGACGATACCATCATCGTGGAGCTGGAACAAAAGCGCATGTATGACAGCGACGTGTTTATCGCCTATGTCAAGATCGCCACGCCCTCTCAGCTGCGCACGGCGGTTGCGGGGCAGAAGATCGGTTCCTCCAGCACCAACCACACCAGCACCATCTGCCAGAACTACAACGGCATCGTAGCCATCAACGGCGATTATTTCACCAAGACCAAGGCCGGCTACATCGTGCGCATGGGTGAGACGTACCGCGAAAAGACCAGCCAGAACATGGACCTTCTGCTCATCGACGAGCTGGGTGATTTTCACATTTACCTCCACGGGCATGACGTGCAGGAAAACGGCGTGGCGTCCTTCCTGTCCGAGCACGAGATCGTCAACGGCTTCTTCTTCGGCCCCGCGCTGGTGGTGGACGGCGAGGTGCAGGAAATCCCTGAAAACTATCAGTTTGATCCCCATCAGAAGAACCCGCGCGCGGGCATTGCGCAGCTGGGCACGCTGACCTACGCGCTGGTGGCGGTCAACGGCCGCACCGACCAGTCCGCGGGCGTGACGCTGGCGGAGTTTGCCGATATCATGGGCCAGCTCGGGGCCGAGCAGGCCTATAACCTGGACGGCGGTAACAGCGCCACGCTGGCCTTCAACGGCGAGGTCTACAACGACAAGCCCCAGGCCGAGCGCTCCGTGACCGATATCATTTACTTTGCCAGCGCCACTGCGGGGGAATGAGGCCGATGGACAGTACCTTTTCCGTGTTGGGGCTGACCGCGCATGCCTACGGGCTGTGCGCCAGCGCCGCGGCGCTCGTGCTGCTGGGCGGCATGGCTTTGCTGGCCCGCAGGCGGCGCATGCCCGCGGGGCTCACGGCCGTGTTCGGCCTGCTGGGCATTCCGCTGGGCATTGTGTGTGCGCGCACGCTGTACTGCGTGTTCCATCTGTCCGATTTCTGGGAAACCTACGAAAACCCCTGGCTGATGCTGCGCTTCTTTGACGGGGGACTGTCCATGCCGGGGCTGCTGGTGGGGCTTGCGCTGGCGGCTGTGATCAGCGCGCGGCTGCTGAAGGCGCGCCCTGCCGCCGTGCTGGATGTGATGTGTATCCCGCTGGGCCTGTCCATAGCGCTGCTTCGCCTGGGCGAGCAGTTCACCGACCTGGGCGTGGGCAAGGCCGTTGAGGAGGGCGCGCTGACCGCCGCGATGCCGTGGCTGTTTTTGCAAAGCCGCATGGGCGTGGCGGTGGTGTACCGGCTCAACGTGTGGGCCTATGAGACTGCGGCGGGCGTGCTGATCTTTGTGGCCACGCTGGCGGTTTCGCGGTGGCTGGTCCGCCGCGAGTGCTCCCGGCAGGGGGATACGGCGCTGTTTTTCATGGCGCTGCTGGGCGCTTCCCAGATTTTCCTGGAAAGCCTGCGCGACGACGGGCATATGCTGGTGATCTTCCTGCGCGTGGGCCAGCTGGCCGCCGCGCTGATGACGGTGTTCGCCTGCGCTGCCTTCAGCCTGCGCTATGCGCGTCTCGGCCGGGGAAGCGCGCGGCTGTGGCTTGGCTGGGCCGTGATGTTCCTGTGTATGGCGGGCGTGGTGCTGCTGGAGTTTTCGCTGGATGGGCGCCTGTCCTGGGGAGAACCGTCCATGGGACGGGACTACGCGCTGATGGCCGTGCTGTGCGCGGGGATGTTCGCCGTTCCCGCCTTGCTGATGCGCGCGGTGTGCGGCGGCGCGAGAGCGTGCCGCACATCCGGGGAGGCCCGCGCATGACCAGTGCATGGACGCGGGAAACGCCCATCGGGGCCCTGACATTGACAGAGGAGGCGGGCGTGCTGACGGGGGTGCTGTTCGGTCCGCACGCGCCCCAGGGCGCGCTGATTGCGGAAACGTCGCTCATCCGGCGTGCGTTTGCGCAGTTAGAGGAATATTTTTGCGGCGAGCGGACGGTTTTTGACCTGCCGCTGGATGCGCGGGGCACGCCGTTTCAGCGGCGCTGCTGGCAGGCGCTGCTGGAGATTCCCTACGGGCAGACGCGCACCTACGCCCAGCAGGCGCAGGCCGTGGGCAGCCCGCGCGCATATCGGGCCGTGGGCATGGCCAATCACCGCAACCCTTTGCCCGTCTTGATTCCCTGCCACCGCGTGGTGGGGGCGGACGGAAGCCTGACCGGTTACGCGGGAGGGCTTGAGATCAAAAGAAAGCTGCTTGAAATCGAACAATCCCGGAAAGGATGATCGCAATGATCCACCGCAAGACCAAGATCGTATGCACGCTCGGCCCCTCCACCGAGGACGACGCCGTCCTCCGCGAACTGATTCTGTCGGGCATGAACGTAGCCCGGCTCAACTTTTCGCATGGAACGCACGAAACGCATCTGAACAACATCCGCCGCATCGAGGCGTTCCGGCGGGAGCTGAACCTGCCCATCGCCATCATGCTGGACACCAAGGGTCCGGAAATCCGTTTGGAAACGTTTGAAAACGGCAAGGTCCAGCTCAAGAAGGGCCAGACCTTTACTTTGCTTACCCAGAGCGTGGTGGGCAACGCCGAGCGCGCCTCCATCACCTACCCCGACCTGCCGCGCGATATCCAGGAAGGCACCACCATCCTCATCGATGACGGCCTGGTGGGCATGACCGTGCGCAGCCTCACCGCCAGCGAGATCGTCTGCATCGTCAACAACGACGGCGTCATCTCCGACCGAAAGAGCGTCAACGTCCCCGACGTGGACCTCAGCATGCCTTACCTCAGCCCCAAGGACCGCGAGGACATCGCCTTCGGCGTCAAGAACGGCGTGGACTTCGTCGCCGCCTCCTTCACCCGCAGTGCGGAGGACATTCTGGACGTGCGCAAGCTCTTCAGCGCCCTGGGCCGCACCAATGTGTCCATCATCGCCAAGATCGAAAACATGCAGGGCGTGCAGAACATCGACGAGATCCTGCGCGTGAGCGACGGCATCATGGTGGCCCGCGGCGACCTGGGCGTGGAGATCCCGCTGGAGAAGGTGCCGGTCATCCAGAAGATGCTCATCCACAAGGCGTACTCCTCCGGCAAGCAGGTCATCACCGCCACCCAGATGCTCGACAGCATGATGAAAAACCCGCGCCCCACCCGCGCCGAGGCCGCCGACGTGGCCAACGCCATCTACGACGGCACCAGCGCCATCATGCTTTCCGGCGAGACGGCGGCGGGCCAGTATCCGGTGGAGGCCGTGCAGACCATGGCTCGCATCGCCATGTCTGCCGAGGCGGATATCAACTACCGCAAGCGCTTTAAGGAGCGCGACACCGATCTCACGCCCGACGTGACCAACGCCATCTCCCATGCCACCTGCACCTCGGCGCACGATCTGGGTGCGGCGGCCATCCTCACCGTCACCAAGGGCGGGCGCACCGCGCGCATGATTTCCAAGTACCGCCCGAGCTGTCCCATCATCTGCTGCACCACCGATGAAACGGTCTGCCGCCAGCTCAATTTGAGCTGGGGCGTGATCCCGCTCATGATCGAGGAGGCTACCAACACAGACGATCTGTTTGAGCGCGCGGTGCAGGCGGGCGAGGAAGCCGGGCTTCTGCACGATGGCGAGCTGGTGGTGATGACTGCCGGCGTCCCGCTGGGCATCAGCGGCACCACCAACCTGATGAAGGTGCATGTGGTGGGCCACATTCTGGTCACCGGCCACGGCGTGACGGAGCAGAGCTGCTGCGGCAGCCTGTGCGTGTGTCAGAACGGCGAAGAGGCCCTGCGCACCTTCCAGGACGGCGACATTCTGGTCATCCCCCAGACGAGCAACACGCTCCTGCCCCTGGTGCGCAAGGCCAGCGGCCTGATCCTGGAGGATTCCAACCCCAACGGCCACGGCGCCATCGCCGGTATGAGCCTGAACATCCCCGTGATCATCGGCGCGGAAAACGCCACCCGCATCCTCAAGAGCGGCGCGGTGGTGACGCTGGACGCCGAGCGCGGCATGGTCAGCTGCAACTCCACCCGCTCGATGTGAGCCTGCGCAGGGGGAACGAGCCATGAACGTATTGGTCAGCGCGTGCCTGATGGGCTTTCGATGCCGGTATGACGGCGGGACGCAGCGCCTGGACTGCCTGGACGATCTGAGGAAACGCCACGTCCTGATTCCCGTCTGCCCAGAGGTGATGGGCGGCCTGCCCACCCCGCGCGAACCTTCCGAAATCCGGGACGGACGGGTGGTATCGCGCGACGGTCGGGATGTGACGGAGGCGTTTTGGCGCGGCGCGCAGGAGGCGGAGAAGATCGCGCGGGCCTGCGGCTGCGAGTGCGCGCTGCTCAAGGAGCGCAGCCCTTCCTGCGGCCTGGGAAGGATCTACGACGGGACCTTTACCGGCACGCTCACGGACGGCGACGGCCTGTGCGCGCGCCTGCTTTCGGAGCGGGGCGTCAGGGTGATCGGCGAGTCTAAGGCGCAGGAGCTGCTGAAAACGGAAAACTGAAAATGCACAAATGAAAAGGGCTGCCGCGCTTGAGAAGCGCGGCAGCCCCCTTTTTGTTGAGGTTTACTTGACGGCCTGGAAGAAGTAGCGGCTGACGTAACCGGTCACGCCGTCGATCTCGGCCTTGCACCACACATCGCCGACCTCAAGGACGGTGATCTCCGTGCCCACGGGATGCGCCTTGATGATCGGCGAGCTCAGGCCGGGGGCCGTGCGGAAGTTGACGATGTAGTTGCCGTTGGGGTTGACCAGCTTGGCGGTGAAAGGAGTCTGGGGCAGCGTGGAGCTGCCGCCGGTGGAGGAGCCGGTCACCTTGATGTACTTCTTCATCATGTAACCGCTCTTGCCACCCACCGTCACCTTGTAGAAGCTGCCGCTCTCACCCAGCAGCTGCACGCTGGTGCCGTTGCGGTAGTAACCCAGGACGCGGGCGTCCGTGCTGGCGGTTTCGCGCAGCAGGAGCACCTGGTTGGCGCCAGGGTTGTTGACCACGCCGGTCTTGGGATAGCCGGTGGTGGAACCGCTGCCGCCGCTGCTCTGGGAGGCGCTGAGGTACTGACTGGCCATATAGCCGGTCTTGCCATCAACGCTTACCTTGTACCAGCCGTTGCCGCGCAGCAGGACGGTCACCGCCGTGCCGGGCTTGTAGCTGGTGATGATGTTGCCTTCCAGGCTGGGCAGGTCGCGCAGGTTCAGGCCGCGGCCGGTGTTGGTGCGCACATAGAGGGTACTGTCGCTGGACGTGTCGGAAAGGTACTTGCTCATCACATAGCCCTCCAGACCGTTCACGCGCACCTTGCTCCATTCGCCCATGTCCTCAAGGACCGTCATCCACGTGCCGGTGGGGTACTGCCTGAGCACCTGCGCCGACAGGGAGGGCTCCGCACGCATATTGAGCGCGCCGCCCTGGACGACCTTGCTGACCTCGGCCAGCGAGACCAGCGGCAGCATCAGCGCCAGAATCAGCGCCAGCGCCGGGAGGCATCTTTTGTAGAGAGGGGTCTTTTGCATATTCGGGATACCTCCTTTTTGTTTTGGCCAAGGGGTTTCCCCTTGCCGTTCTCTCATCTGACGAACCAGCGAGGGCCATCCCTTCCGCCAAAGACGCCCTCATCCATCCAATATCAGGAAAAGAAAGGCCCAAACGGTATTAAAATGGACGAATCTGGGAGAACATCCGCCGCCATCCCGCGTATGCAGAGCGCTTAACGCGCCCGAAGACGGGTGGATTTTCCAGCGGCGCAGATGAAAAAATGGCATGCCCGCGCGTCGGCTTCCGGTTTTGCCAGGCATTGTTTGCAGCGTGTCGCCGCAGGCCGGGCAACATAGCGGTACGCCTGTGGAAAGGAGACGAAGGCATGCTCACGAGCCTCAACCGCATGGTAGGCCTGCCCGTGGTGTGGCAGGACCGCCGCCTGGGATACGTGGAGCGCGCCGTGCCGGACGCGCGTGCGCGCAGATTGAGCGGCGTGGTGGTGCGCAAGGGCATCGGCGCCGCCAAATGGATTTCCGGCGACGGCATCGCCGTGGTGGGAAAAAGCTGCGTGCTCGTCAGGCAAAAGCCGGGTTCCGTGCCGGACGGCCGGCCGGGCAGGCTAGGGCGCGCTTTCCTGACGACGGGGGAGTGCGTGGGCGAGGTGACCGACGTGATCATCTGCGGCGACACGCTGCGGCTGGAAGCGCTGGAATTGAGCCCCGGTCCGGTTTACCGGCTGTTGGGCAGGCGGGCCTACGCGGCGCAGTACCGCGTGGACGAAGGCGCGCGCACGGGCGAGGTCGTGGTGCCGGGGCTCCTGACATGGGCGCAGCTCAAGCGGACATTGGGAGAGGAGGACGGCGGATGAGCATGCTCAAAACGGCGGCGGCGGGTGCGATCGGCTTTGCGGTAGGCGCGGGCGCGATGCTGATGCCCAGCAACCAGAAGCTCAAAAGACAGGCGCAGAAGCAGATGGACAAGCTGATCAGAATGGCCAAGATGTGGTAAGTCGTTTCGGGCGGCGCCTGACAATCGGGCGCCGCCCGTACAGGCTTTGCGGAAAGGAGCGGCGCTATGCAGCGAAACGGCGCAACCTATCTGCGCATGCGCGTTCTGTGGACCGGCGCGGCGCTGGCGGCTGCCTTCTGGGCGCGCGATCTGATCTGGCAGGCCGCCGTACAACTGTTTTTTGGCATGCTGGTGGCGTTGGCGGCGCTGCCGGTGATGAAGCGGCTGGAAAAACGCTTTTCGCCCGCCACGGCTGCCACGCTGTCCATGGCCAGCCTGAGTGCACTTGCGCTGGCATCCGTGCTGCTGCTTGCGCCGGCGCTGATCCATCAGGGGAGGCAGCTGGTGGCATTGCTGCCCGTGCTCTACAATGCGGCGGAGGAATGGCTGGCCCGTGCGCAGGGCTGGCTGGCGCAAAACGGCATCGTGCTGGACGGGGAACTGCGGGGCTCGCTGCTCAGTCGGGGCGAAGAGGCGCTCAGCGCCGCCGCGCCCGCGGCCATGGCCTGGGTGGGCGGGGTGGCGGGGAGCGTTGGCAAATGGCTGCTGGCGCCCGTTTTCGGCTTTTATTTTCTGCGCGACCGCAGGCAGATCGGCCAGTGGCTTTTGTCGCTGACACCGGTGGAGAAAAGGGATGTAACCGTTCGGATTCTGCGCGAGATGCGCCGGGAAACGGCGGGCTACCTGCGCGGACAGCTGATGGTATCGGCCATGGTGGGTGGCCTGACGGCCCTGGGCCTGCTGTTTTGCGGGGTGCCGGCGTGGCTTTTGCTGGGTGTGGTCATGGGCGTGCTGGAGCTGATTCCCTATGTGGGGCCCTTTCTGGGCGGAGTGCTGGTGGCGCTGTTTTCCCTGCCCGGCGGCCTGGGACGCACGCTGTGGGCGCTGGGCGTGGTCGTCGTGGTGCAGCAGCTGGAGGGCGGCATGCTGTCGCCCCAGCTGATGAGCGACGCCACCCGCCTGCATCCCGTGGCGGTGGTGCTGTGCGTGATGCTGGGCGGCGCGGCGGGCGGCATCGGAGGCATTCTTCTGTCGGTGCCGCTGCTTTTGTGTGCGCGCGCGGCGCTACGGATCATCAGCCTGCGGCGATCGCAGGATGTCGGACAGGGGTAGCTTAGAAACGGATTAAAAACCAAGAAATGCTTTGCAAAGACGGGAAGTTGGTGTATAATTACTTCTGTATCACCTCTGAAGGAGGAGGAACCGGCTTATGAACGAAATGAATGGAACGACGAAGTTTTCGCCCGTCGTGGAGGGGGGCAACGACGCCAGCACCATCCTTTCGCATGTATACCGCGCCCTGCAGGCCAAGGGCTATGATCCCGTGACCCAGCTGGTGGGCTACCTGATTTCGGGCGATCCCACCTATATCACCAGCTACGGCCAGGCCCGCAGCATGATTTGCCGCCTGGAGCGCGACGAGATCATGGAGGAGCTGGTCAGGGTCTATCTGCAGGGGCTTGACGGCTGACATGGCGGGACGGATTCTGGCGTTGGATGTGGGCGACGTGCGCATCGGCGTGGCTGTGAGCGATCCCACGGGCACCATCGCCCAGCCGCTGGAGGTCTACCGGCGCGTGGGCTATGGCCCCGACAGCCGGTATGTGGCGGAGCTCTGCCAGCGCATGGGATGCGAAAGCGTGCTGCTGGGCCTGCCGCTCAATATGGACGGCAGCGAGGGGCCGCAGGCGCAGAAGGTCAAGGATTTTGGCGCGGTGCTGGAGAAGGCGGGCCTGACGGTCCGCTATCAGGATGAGCGGCTGACCACCGTGACGGCCGAAGCGGTGCTCATCAATTCCGGCGTGCGGCGGGAGGACCGCAGGCGGCACGTGGATAAGCTGGCCGCGACGGTCATACTGGAACAATGGCTGGCCTCGCAGGGCCGGCGGAAAGAGGAATGAACATGCAGGAGAACGATAATCTGGTGCAGCTTCAGGATGAAAACGGCAAGGACGTCAACTTTGAGCACCTTATGACCATTGAGCATGAGGGCAATTATTATGTGGTCCTCGAGGCGACGGAGGACACCGACGACTGCAAGGAGGGCGAGGCCATCATCCTCAAAATTGTCCGCGATGAGGAGAGCGATGAGGACGTGTACGCCACCATCGAGGATGAGGCGGAATTCAACGCCGTGTTCGACAAGTGCATGGCCGCCATGGAGGAAGAGGACGAGGCCGCGGCGCTTGAGATGGAAGCCGTCGACCTGAACGACGGGGATGAGGAATAACGCATGCCGAGGCTGTTGGGAGAGCGCGTGATGCTGCGCGAATACAAGGCCGACGACATCGGAGATATCCGCAAATGGGTCAACGACGCCGAAACCACCCGCTATCTGTCCACGCGCTTCTGGCCTCCGCAGACCATGGTGGACAGCGAGGAGTTTCTCTCCCGCATGTTGCAAAGCAGCCATAACGCCTACAACTTCGTCATCGCGGACCGCGGGGACGAGCGCTATATCGGGCAGCTGGACATGTTTCGCGTGGACTGGCGGCTTAGGTGCGGCGAATTGGGCATGGTCATCGGCAGCGCGGCGAACCGCGGGCAGGGCCTGGGCCGGGAGGCGCTGGAACTGATGCAGCGCTTCGCATTCCGCACGCTGGGCCTGGAGCGGCTGGAGATGGAGGTCCACATGGAAAACCACGCTGCGCGCCAGTGCTATCAGAAGGCCGGTTTCGTGCTGGAAGGCGTGAAGCGCCACGCCTTTTTCACGGATGGGCGGTTTTGCGACGTGGGGATCCTCAGCATCCTCAAAGAGGAATATGAGGCCCGCGCATGACACCGTGCGTTGCCGGCCTGCATATCGTGAACCATCCCGGACCGAAGGGCCCTGGGATGGTTTTTTGTCATGCAGCCGGAAACGGGTCCGGGGATTGACTTTGATACCCGCTTTCGGATAGAATATATCTTTGTGAGGACTTTGAGCCTCCTAACGGCCGGGAGGGAACATCGACCATGGGAAAGATCGTGGCCAAATTCGGCGGCAGCTCGCTTTCGGATGCGGGCCAGTTTGCAAAGGTCAGGCAGATCATTGAAATGGACGCGCGGCGCTGCTACGTGGTGCCCAGCGCCCCCGGAAAGCGATTTGACGGCGACGAAAAGGTGACGGACCTGCTCTATCGCACCTACCGCCTCCATCGGGAGGGAAAGGATTTCACGCCCGCGTTTTCGCAGGTTCGGGGGCGGTTTGTGTCGATTGCGTCCGAGCTGGGGTTGAAGGTGGATATCGCGTCCCATCTGGACGAAATCGAGCGGGATATCCTCGCCGGAGCCAGCGAGGACTATTGCGCCAGCCGGGGAGAATTCTTGAACGGCCTGCTGCTGGCGGATTATTTGGGCTATCATTTTCTGGACCCCGAGGACTTCATCTTTTTTTCCGAGGATGGAACCTTTGACAGCGAGCGCACCAATCTGACGCTGTCCGCGGTGCTTTCGCGCACGGACCGCGCGGTGATTCCGGGCTTTTACGGCAGCGGCGCGGACGGGCGCATCCGCACGTTCTCCCGCGGAGGCAGCGACGTGTCCGGCGCCATTGTGGCGCGCGCGGCCTATGCCGATATGTATGAAAACTGGACCGACGTCAGCGGTTTTCTGATGGCGGACCCGCATGTGGTGCCCGATGCGCGCGCGATTCGCAGCATCACCTACCGCGAGCTGCGGGAACTGTCCTACATGGGCGCGACCGTGCTGCACGAGGACAGCGTGTTCCCCGTGCACCGGGCGGGCATTCCCACCAACATCCGCAACACCAACGCCCCCTCCGAGCGCGGCACCATGATCACCCATGGGTCGGTGGAGGAGGCCAATCCGTATGTCATCACGGGCATCGCGGGCAAGCTGGGCTTCAGCGTGATCTCCGTGGAAAAGGCCATGATGAACAGCGAACACGGCTTCGGCCGCCGCGTGCTGCAGGCCGTGGAAGAGAACGGCCTTTCTTTCGAGCACCTGCCCACAGGCATCGATACCATGTGCGTGGTGCTTTCCACGGCGGAGCTTGCGCCCGTGCGCGACCGTGTGGTCAAACGCATCATGGAGCTGACCGAGCCCGATACCGTGACCATCCATGACAACATGGGCATCATCGCCACGGTGGGCCGCGGCATGATCCACAACCCCGGTACCGCCGCAAGGCTGTTTTCGGCGCTCAGCCGCGAGCATGTCAACGTGCGCATGATCGATCAGGGCAGCAGCGAGCTGAGCATTCTGGTGGGTGTGGACAGCGGCGACTTCCAGCCCGCCATCCGCGCGATCTACCACGAGTTTGTGGGCGGCGCGGAGCAGCGGTAAGCGCGCCCGTGCAAAAGATGAAGGGGATGGCCGCATGAAGAAAAGCGAAACCGCCTGGCAATCCCGCGCGCACCGCGTGTGGTTCGGCATCTGTACGGTGTGCCTTTCCCTGTATATCGCCTATGTGACCTATTTGAGCCAGAGCGGCTTTCTGACCGACGGTGTGCAGACCGTCGCTGCGCTGTGCGCGTTTGCTGCGCTTAGCGCGGCGCTGTGCCGTCTGCTGCCGTGGGGATGCGAGCGGCTGACCGGCCTTTCGCCCGCGCCGCAGCCCGGCAGCGGGCGTCGCGTCTTTTGGGCGGCGCTGGCTATTTCGACGGTCATCTTTGGCTGCGCATTTGCGGCCTGCTGGCCCGGCGGCGTCAGCTATGACGCATCCAATCAGTGGCGGCAGGCGCATTCCGGAGAGTTCAACAACTGGCATCCTGTCTTTCATACGCTGCTGATCTGGCTGGTCACGCGGGTGCGGGACAGCTACCCCTTTGCAGTGTGCATGCAGATAGCCGCCTTTTCGGCGGCCATGGCATATCTGACCGCCACGCTGAACCGCCGCGGCGTGCCCGCCTGGCTGGCGCTGGGCGCGCATGCGCTGGTATGCGCGTCGCTTCCCGTGCGCAACACCCTGATGTATCTGGGCAAGGACAGCGCCATGACCGCCGCCGTGCTGGTGGTCGCGGCGCAGACCGTCCATATGCTCCATACGCGGGGCGTGTGGCTGAAACGTCCGCGCAACGCCGTTTGCTTCGGCCTGACGCTGGCCGCGGCCACGCTTTTGCGCCACAATGCCATTCTATGGACGCTGCCCCTCTTGATATGCGCGCTTCTTTGCTTTCCATGGGGCCGCAGGGGCGCGGCGCTGGCTGCCGGCGTGACGGTGCTGACGCTGGTTTTGGTGCGGGGGCCGCTGTATGGCGCGCTGGACGTGGTCTATCCCGACAATACGACCGAGGAGAGCGTCGGCATTCCCATGACCATCCTCTGGGATGTGCGGGCCCAGGCGCCGGAAGTGCTGGACGGAGAAACGGCCACGTTTCTTTCTGGATTGGCCGAGGACGGGGAATGGGAGGACGTCTATCAGCTTCATCGCTACAACAGCATCAAATTCACCTATGACCGCGAGCTGATCGCAAGCCGCTCCGTGACGGATATCCTGTCCATGGCGGGCCGCGCCGCGCTGGCTGAGCCGCGTCTGGCATTTGAGACAGTCAACGCCGTGACCGGCCTGGTATGGGACGTGACCGGCCAGAATCGCGGCTATGAGACCGTGAGCAATTCGGGCGATTTGCCGCTGTACGGCCGGGCGACGCTCAACCGGCTGGGACAGGCGGCGCTGGCCGTGATCGACGCGCCGCTGGCATGGACGCCGGTGCGGTGGCTGACGGAGAACATCGGGGCGCAGCTGCTCATGATGCTGCTTGTGGCGCTATGGGCTTTGCGCCGCCGGGGCGTGGACGTGCTGGCGCTGGCGCTGCCCGTGTTGTGCTACGATCTGGGCACCATGCTGCTGCTGTGCGGCGACGACGCGCGGTTTTTCCAGTGCTCCATGGCTGTATGCATTCCGTGCATGCTTGCGATGCTTTATCTGCCGATGATTGAGGAGGCCTGACAAAGGTGCCTTTGACCGCTCACATGTTTCTGATCGTATGCCCGCTGGCGCTG
>LBJMC04200__coassemble_413_pt1 | contig 30389 bp, 15 predicted proteins | sample LBJMC04200__metabat2_low_PE_012 | metagenome-assembled genome bin LBJMC04200
GAGAACTTCCGCGAGCTGCGCTCCCGCGCCCTCTATGCCGAGGACGAGGGCAAGCCCCTTCGCAAGAGCCATGAAAACCCGGACCTCCTCCGCCTCTACGAAAACTGGCTGGGCGAGGTGGGCGTCCACCGGGCGCACGAACTCCTGCACACGCGCTATGTGCCCAGGGGACTGTACAACGAACGGATGGAATGACGGGGCGGAGAATGCCCCTGCTCAGGCAGTCAATAACCCTTTCGGGAGGTTCGGAGGGCCGCACCCCTCCGAGAGGAATCCTGCGCGAGCGCAGGACAGACTGTCCGCTTTCAGCGGGCGGCCCGCCTTGCCGACATGTGCGGCGGATTCGGAAGCCCTGCGAATCAAGGTTTCCTTCTGGACAGGGGCCGCGCAATGCGGCCCCTGCTTTCGCCACAAATGAGGATTCAGGCTGGAGGGTTGATCATGACCAACGAATGCGCAAGAACCATTCTGCATCAGATGCTCGACGGCATCGACCCCACCACCGGCAAGGTCCTGCCCAAGGACCACCTGCTCAACGACGCCACGGTCATCCGCGCGCTCCACACGGCCGTGCTGGCGCTGACGGATGTTTCCCAACCCGTCAAGCTGCCGGTCAACCGAAACGGCCGCCTGAACGCCAGCCGGCCGTGGACGGCGATGGACCAGGATGCGCTGGCCAGGCTCAGCCAGTCGGGCGCGTCGATGGAGATGATGTGCGAGGAGCTGCAGCGGCGGCGGCGCGGCGTGGAAAAGCAGCTTCGCAGCATGAGGCTGCCCATCCCCGTCCCCGAGAATGCCGGCAAGCTCTGGACGCAGGAGGATGAGGCGCGCCTGAAAGCGCTGTACCACATGAAACGCCCGGTGAAGGTGATGGCCCGCGAATTGCGGCGGAGCGCGCTGGCCGTGCGGCTTCGCATGGAGCGGCTGGAGCTGTACGGCGATGAACCCGGTTACCCGGAGGCGCCCCGCAACGAATTTTAACCTGTTTCGTTATCCGCGGTTGGTGGCATTTCGGCCGGCATGGGCTATAATAAGCGGCGGAGGGTGGGAAAAGTATGAAAATACAGAGCAACCACATCGCGGATAATCTGTCCAGCCTGCGGCGGCTGAACAGGTTTTCCCAGGAAGAGGTGGCCGAACGGATCGGCGTTTCTCGCCAGACCGTGGCCAAATGGGAGTGCGGCGAATCCATTCCCGACATCGTCAACTGCGACGCGCTGGCCCGGCTGTACGACGTGGAGCTCACCGACCTGATCCATCACGACACGGAGCGCACGAAGATGGGAATCGCCCCAAAGGGCAAGCACATCTTTGGCACGGTCCGCGTAGGCGAGCGGGGCCAGATCGTATTGCCCAAGGCCGCCAGGGACGTATTTCAGATCAGGCCGGGGGACGTGCTGGTCGTGCTGGGGGACGAGTCGCAGGAGCATCCGGGCATCGCGCTGATGAAAGAATCGTTTTTCCTGGGCATCACGAAGATGATCAGAACCGCGCTGCAAATCGCGCAGCCGCCGGAAGAGAAGGAGGGGGAATGATGGACGCGCTGCTGAAAATCGAGAGGCTTTGCAAGCGCTATCCCGGCTTCGCCCTTGAAGACGTGAGCTTTTCTCTGGCAGCCGGGCGCATCATGGGCCTGATCGGCAAAAACGGGGCCGGAAAAAGCACCACGCTCAAGGCGGCGCTCAACATGGTATCGCCGCAGAGTGGAACCGTGACGATGTTTGGGCAGGATTTTTACCGGCATGAAAAGGAATGCAGGCAGCGCGTGGGCGTCGTCTTTGGCGGAATTGACTTTTATCCGCTCAAAAGGCTCTCCGCGATCACGGCCGTCACCCGCAGGTTCTATGCCGACTGGGACGATGCGCAGTACCGGACGTACCTGCGGCGCTTTGCGCTGGATGAAAGCAGGAAATTCAAGGAGCTCTCAAACGGCATGAAGGTGAAATACCTGCTGGCGCTGGCCCTGTCCCACCGCGCCGAACTGCTCATCCTAGACGAGCCGACCTCCGGTCTGGACCCGGTATCCAGGGAGGAGCTGACGCGCATCTTCCGGCACATCGTGAAAACGGAAGGCTGCGCCATTCTGTTTTCCACCCACATCACTTCCGACCTGGACCGGTGCGCCGACGACATCACCTACATCCAAAATGGACGGGTGCTTCAAAGCGCCGACAGAGAGACCTTCCTTCGCTCCTTCGACCATCTGAAAACGCCGGAGGACACGGAGCCGCTCACCCTTGAGGACATCATGCTGCGCACGGAAAGGAGCGAGTGGGATGATGACGCTGCTCTATAAGGAACTCAGGCTTTGCGCCCATCCGACCTCGGTGGTGTTCGCGTTTCTGGGCTGCCTGGTGCTGGTGCCGGCCTACCCCTACAGCGTGATCTTTCTCTTCGGCTGCCTCGCGCCCTACATCACCTTCGTGAACGCGCGGGAAACCAACGACGCCTGGTACACGGCCACGCTGCCCGTGACCAAGCGGGAGAGCGTCCGCGCCAAATGCCTGCTGATCGTTTCGCTCCAGCTGTTTCAGCTGCTGTTTTCCATCCCCTTCACGCTGCTGCGAAGGGCGCTGGGCGTCCCCAACAACCCGGTAGGCCTCGACGCGACGCTCGCCTGGTACGGCTTTGGGCTAATGATATACGCCTTTTTTGACCTGATCTTCCTTCCCGCGTTCTACAAAAGCGGCTACAAGGCGGGCAGGGCATTTGTCATAGCGTCGGTCCCCATGCTGCTGGGGATGATCGCCGCGGAAAGCACCGCGCATATCCCGGCGCTTGCCTGGCTGGACAGCGATGCGCACTGGCGGAGGCAGCTGCCGGTGCTGGCGGCGGGCATGGCCTGCTACGCGGCCCTGCTGCCGCTGGCCTGCCGGATCTCCGAAGGACGCTTTGAACGGGTTGATCTGTAGGCGGGATGGAAGGATGGCGGCGGCCTGCCTTAGAACAGATCCAGACTGATCCACAGGGCCGGGCGAACGCCCACGCCGTAGGCATTGGTGTTTCCGCCATACTCTTCGACGTTTCCATGGGGCCTCACCCGGTTCGCGTCGTTCTTCCGGGTCGTCGAATCGCGCAGCCACCAGTAGCAGTTTTCCTCATCCAGCGCGATTTCTCTGGCAATCGCGTATGCGGTCGGGATCGCCTGACGCGACGCATCGGTGGGAAGGAACTGCCTGACTTCGTCGGCGCTGAGGAAAAAGACCCTGTCGGTCGTATCAACGAATCCGTCGACATAGAAAGAGCGGTTGTCCGTGTCAAGGATGGCGCGCGCTTCGTTGCTCGAAAAGCAGCTGGCGTAAAAGACGCCGTTGAGCCATGAGCGCACGGTGCAGTTTTTCCAGCTGACCTTTTTCCATTGCTCGTTATACCGCTGCATGTCCAGCGCGTATTTTGACAGCAGCAGCGCCCTGTTGCCGATCTGGTCCACGTACAGGACGGTCCATTCAACCGGCTCTTTGCCGTTGTCGAAATTGTTGTCCTGCTCGTACCTGCCGAAGGTGACGGTTGCGCCCTGCCGGATTTCCGGCGCGGCAGGTCCGGCGTCCGGCGCCGCCGTAGGGGCGACCGGCGCTGCCGGGGGTTGGGTGGCGGCAGACGCGGGGGGCTGCGCGGCTTCCAGGGCGGCGATATAAGCGTCGATGTCAAAGATCCGGATGCCCGCGGGGGAATCCTTGCGGACATGGTTTTCATACGGGTCCCGAAAGCGGAAGGGATAGTTTTTCTCTACGCAATGCTGATGCGCTTTGGACCCCTGAACGACATAGAAAGTGACGCCGGGCGAGTGGTCGGACAGAGAAGGCTCAATGTACATGGAGAACTGGTCGTTGTCCGGCAGGGCGATGCCGACAGGGTTTTTGAATCCGCGGCACAGCTTGTAAATCGTGCGTACGCTGTCGGGAATGAGAATCCACTCCGCCTGGCTGACGCTGGCGGGCCAGCTCCCCTCGTATACCCATCCGTTCCCACGGTCGTACCATCCGCCGTCAAGCAAAACGTCATCGCCGCCCTCCGGGCTGTGCAGCGCCTGCAACCGATAGTTGACCCCGTCAATCCTCAACTGTTCCGGATAAACCATGACGTTGCCGACGTATGTGCCGTCACCGGCCGCAACGATTTCGGCGCTGCCCAGGTCCTCGTTGACAAGGAAATCCGCAATTTCGCCGGTGCTGTACCCACCGGTGATATAGGTGATATAGTCGTTGTAATACGGCGCGCCTTTTCCTTCCCAGTTCTGCCAGTAATCCCCCTGGCTGGTGTAGACGTTGACGGGGAAATTGTAATCCCAGGAGCCGTTCACGAGCGGCCACGTGAAATAGAACGGACTGTCCGCCGCACAGGCGCTGCCGAGCAGACAGACCAGCAACAGAGCAAGCAGCAGGCAGACGCCCTGCCTGAAACGGTTGGAAACTGAATTCATTTTTCCTTCCCCTTCCACTTTTGCCTCAAACGGTTGCCCGGGAATCGTCAATAGTAAGCCGGCCGGCAGAATCCGTAAACATTTGACGAACCATTTCTCCAGGAAACGGTTCTCTGGTCGATCTTGCTTATTCTGTTGCTTCCGGACCCCCGGACCGTCGCGTTGCCCTCCACGAAGGTCACTTCGTTGTCGTTGGGCACTTCCACGACAATGCCGATGTGATCCGGCCCATTGTTCCAGTCGCCGGTTTCAAACAGGATGAGATCGCCAACCTGCGGCATGAAATCGGGCGCATGGCCCAATTCGTAGCTTTCCGTGCTGGTGAGCTGGACACGGCTGGAATTGTTCCAGGTCGCCTGATTGCTGGTATTATAGAAACGGTGATTTTTGGCATAGTCTACTGCCAGAACTGTGCAGTGTGCCGACGAACTGTACATGCAGTCGTTGACTCCCGCGATGCGGGAGCATTCCTGAACAAACGCAGCGCACCATGGTTCTCCTGGCAAATAGGGATTGTTATATTCGAACCAGGTTTGTCCCTTGTGGGTCCTGTACTGGTCCATGGCGGTGTCTGCCATGGACTGCTGCCTGGCTTTGATCTCCGTGGGCTTTTGGGGAACGGAGATGCTGAGCCACGGCGAGTAGAGCGAGCTCTGTTCGCCGGACGCATCCGTAACGACCGCGTACACCATATACGTTCCGTCCTGAAAAAACGTCTTTGTCCAGCCAAAGCCCATCGAGCTTGTGGGACCGATATGGGCGAAATCAACCGGAACGCCATTTGAGTCGATGAGCTGCATGTCGCATACATACGGAGGCGTGCCGCCCGTCAGCTTTGCTTCAAACTTGACGTCTTTTCCGCTCCCGGTCTCTTCCTCTTTTTCAATATGAACGCTGGTCACGGAAAGCGGCTGCGGCACAACCGTAATATCCAGATAGTTCTCATAATCCTCCGTATTCGCCTGCGGGGTGGCCGTCGCCTGCGGCTGCGTGATGTCCAGAACGGTGCCGGCATGAATATGGAACCAATCGGAGGTGTCAAAGCACATCCCGCCGTTGATGTCCGTGACGGTTGCCTCGATGCGGTAATCGCCGCTTTGCGTGACGGTTTTGTCCCAGTGGAAGGAATCGGTGTGGCCCGGGATCAGAAATTCGCCGTCCACATACCCTGAATCAGCGCTGTACATGCCCACGATGCAGGCATATGGGCCAACGCCGCCGGTAATATTGATTTCAAAGCTGACGGTGTTTCCGTCAGGCGTCGTGTCCTCGGATGCAATTTGGATTGAGGTGATTTCCAGCGGGGCAGGCACGCTGTCCGGCTGGTCATCGGGTTGCGTGATGTCCAGGGCCGGCTGATCCTCGGCGGCGGGCACGTCCGCGGCGCCCGGATCGGGGGAGGGTTCCGTAATGTCAATGATGTTTTCCGTCACGTCAATCCACACCCAGTCCGATGTGCAGCGATGCATATCCTCGCCCGAACCGGACACGGTGGCCTCGACCAGATATTTGCCGCCCTCGGTGATGGTAGCGGACCATTCGAAGCTGTCCGTCTGCACTGGGCCGATATCCGTGCTGCCTACGGGAAACAGGGTGCTGTCATAGAGCGTCATGGTGCAGCGATAGGGGCCCACCCCGCCTGTAAAGCTGGTTTGAACCCTGACCTCCGTACTGCCGGGCAGCATGTTGCCCGAAGCGATGTAAACCTGCGTGATTGTCAGCGGGTCAGGCACGCCGGCCGGCTGGTCATCGGATTGCGTGATGTCCAGGGCCGGCTGGTCCTCGACTGCGGGCACGTCCACGGCGCCCGAATCGGGGGCGGGCTCCGTGATGTCCACGATGCTTTCCGCAGCGTCAATCCACATCCAGTCCGAAAAGGCGGAAACCGTTTCCCCGTCCGCACCGGTAATGGCGGCTTCGATCAAGTACTCGCCGCTCCGGGTGATGACGGTGATCCAGCCGAAGCCTTCCGTCTGTGACGGACCGATGGGCACTTCACCCAGCAGGGTGGTATCCTGATCATACAACCTCATGATGCAGGTATAAGGGCCATAGCCGCCTGTAAACTTGACCTCGAATTTGACTTCGTTGCCGTCTGATGTCATGTTTTCCGATTCGATATGGATCAGCGTGATTTCCAGCGGATATACGGTGATGTCGATATCCGCGCAGGCCGTTGACAGGCAAAGGACCCCCGCCATCCAAAGGCACAAGAACCATTTGATGCTTCGCTTCAATGCCGTTTCCCTCCTGATATGTATGATTTTATACGATTGATAAATAAATGACTTCAATTCCAATAATTATTATACAGCATCGTGCAACAAAGAGTCAAACAGAGCCAGGAGACTGCTGGCAAAACGCGCGTATTCTCAACAAACGCGATGTGCAAGCGCTTTATCCATTCCAACGCATCCCTGCACATCTTCGCAAGCATGAATAAGCAGTTTTCGGAGCGACTTCTTCCATTGTCATGAGCAGTTAAGGAAGGCGGCAGCCACGGAGCAAGGATGGCGCGACGCCTGCCGCATCAAATGAAAGGGCTGTAAAAGGCGTTTCGGGCAACGCTCCACGGCCATGGAGCATATATATAATACAGATAAAGGAAGCAAAATACCGCCAAATAACACCAAAAAATGATAAAAGTATTGATTTATTTTCATGATTTGGTACAATAAACCAGACTCGATGAAGATTGGAAGATTGCGGCTTCCAAACGGTGATGGAGATTCACCAAATACATCCTTGAAGCAAGGGGGTCCATCCTTAATGAAAAAATCGTTTGGCATCAGACTGCTGCTGGTTTGCCTGCTGTTGTTGACCATGTTGAACGCATCCTATGCAGTGGCTGATGACGTCGGAGCGGATGACCGAAACCCTTCCAATGATATTGTGATTGTGCTGGATCAAAGCAACTCGATGTCCAACGCCGATCCGCAGAACCGCAGACTGGACGCTGCGCAGATGATCGTCGGCATGTGCGACATGGAAAACTCGCGCGTGGCGATCATTCCTTTTGCCGGGAAGATCCAGGCAAGCGCGGATATGGGATTCGTCCCCATCAACGAGGCCGAGAGCCGGCTCAACAAAATGAACGCTATTTCCGGCCTCACCAGGCTGGTTGGCGATACCGACCTGGGCAACGCGCTCAACCTGGCGGTCAAGCTCCTGCTGGAACGTGAGGACAAAACCAACAACCCCATGATTATTGCGCTCACGGACGGCGAAAACAGCTTTCTCAACAACGCCGACAGCGACGATATCTATCTGTGGGACCGCAACAGCAATACCTATCAGAAAACGAAGGTCTACAACTACGGCGCGACGGTCGATAACGCCAAAAGCAACAACGGCGTAAAAATCAATGCCGAAACCCAGCAAAACAACGCGATGGCCGCTGCCAAGGCCAACGGAATTCCCATCTATACCGTTGCCCTGAAAGATCCCCAAAAGAAGGACACGCAGTATATTGACGGCCTGCGCAACCTGTCCGACCAGACCAACGGCGATTTCCATCTGATTGACATTCAGAACGACGGCGCCGATACGCTGCCCAGAATTTTCGGCGAGATGTTCGCCTCCCAGATCGGCAGCTCGCTGCTGGAGCAGCTCTCTCCCCAGCCTGTAAGTGGGGCGGAGAACCGCTATTCCGTCAATCTTCCCATCCTCAACCAGTCCGTGCTCGAGGCCAATGTCTATATTCCGCTGGCCACCATCGACGCTACGACCCTGCGCCTTTACGACGCCGGCGGTACGGACCGCACCCGCGGCGCTACGGACGTGGTCTATCTCGAGAGCAACAATTTTGTGCTCTACAAGATCTGCTCCCCCCGTACCCTGGGCAACTGGACGCTGGAATTCAGCCTGAAGGAGGATGCGGCCTCCGTTTCATCCATCTCCTTCAGCCTGCTGTACAACTATGACATCACGTTCAAAACCCGTGTTGGCAACACCTCCGCCAACCTTCAGGAGCCGGGGGCCGGCCTCACGGTGGGCAAGAACGAGCATCTTTTCATCTCCAGCAGCTTCTATGAGCTGGACGACGCCACGCAGACGGAAGTGCCCTCCCGGGATATGAACCTCTATGCCGTACGCGATGGGGACGAATGGGAAACCATACGCGCCACCTGCGAGCTGCGCGATGCCCATGGCAATCTCTACTATACCGGCCAGATGATATCGGATGAGGTCCGGCAGTTTACGCTGGACATCAATCTTCCTTCCGCGTGCCAAACCGGGGAGGGATTCAACAGCCTGCGCGCGGGCGCTTATCAGCTGACCGTCAAGGTTGAGGGAGCAGGCCTGCGCCGCGAAAACAACATCGCGCTGGATATTGTCAACAATGCGCCCGTCCAGCTGCTTTCCGGCTCGGAACGCATTCTGGTCAATGACCCGTCGGACCCCGCCACCACCAGCGTGCAGCAGGGCGTCCCCCTCAACCTGGCCAGCTTCGTTTCCGATCCCGACAACGACAAGCTGGTTTGCCAGTTCAGCCCGCAGAACAACGCGGACGCCATCCTGAAGGTATATGCCGTCGAACAGGAGGACGGAACCGTCGAAGCCTTCTATGACACGGTGATGGACACCATCGCCGGCAAGATCAAAAGCGGCACAGCCGAATATATCCTGACCGTGACGGACTCGCCGGATGGAACGACCCTGACCATTCCCTTCACCTTTGACGTGGTCTCCGTGGCCGACAGTACCATGAGCGCGTTCCAGTGCGCAACCACCGTTTCCGGCGTGGATACGGATGGAACGGCCGACAAAAACAGCGACATCGTATTTGAAATGAGCCTGAAAAATACCGACGGCACGCCCGATCATACCGGCGCCATTCAGGGCTATTCAGGCCATATTTACATCAATGATGCCGTTGGCGCAGGCCGCGTAGCCGATATTGAAATGCTGCCGGACAAGACCGGAGCCAAGCTGGTGGGGGTGTATCACACCGGCAATGCCGGAGCCTCCCTCAGCGCCGTGTGTACCTATAAATACGGCGAATATGCCGTGCCTCAGCAGGACGCTACGTTTGATATCGTCATTCCCAATTCCGCGCCCGTCCCCGACGAAGAGGTGCTCAAAGCGCTCACCACAACCTACACTTGCGATCCCCTTCCTGCATTCCTGAGCTTTTTGGAAACGCCCACGCCCCAGGAGGAACGCACGCTGGACCTGACCCAGCTGTTTGTGGATGCGGATCACGAAGCAGGGCTGATCTATGCTGATCCGGTGCTCAAGGATGAAGCGGGGAACACCGTTTCTTCGCTCGCGGTGAACCGCTCGGACAACCTCGTGGTCATTACGGCCAGCACTCCCGGATCTGCCGTGCTTACGCTGTCGGCGACGGATGGCGACGGGGAAACGGCCACCATTCACCTGTCCATACGCTCCATCAGTTTGATCCAAAAATGGCTGATGATTCTTGTGATCGCCATCATTGCGGTGGTGCTGCTGTTCATCCTCTATATGGTTACGCGCCCGCGCTTCTTCCGCGGCATTCGCCTGAGCGTGTACGCCAACAATACGCTGACGCCCTATCAATACGCGGAGGGTATCGGTGGCCAGAAGGCGGTTTCGCTGGGCCGGTACGTCAACGAACCCCTTGCGCTCCAGGATGCCGGCGTGACGCTGGAGGACCTTAATCAGCTTTCCATCAAGCCCATGCGTGGAAAGGCAAAGAGCGTGTCGCTCATGCGCACGTCGCGCAAGAACACTGTCAGCCCGCTCGTGGCGCAGTTGGAAGGCGTAACGGTAAGCGGCAAGCCCATACCATGGAAGACGGATGCGGAGCTCACCCTGCGCCATTCGCCTGATTCGGCCAACTTCATGCGCATTGTGCTGGAAGTGGAAGAGGTGCTTTCCGCCGGTAGCAACGCGGACAGCGCGTTTTCTGACGATGCCGGCGCTTTTGGAGGCCAGGCAGCGCAGAACCACGCTCAGACGGACTTCGACACTCCTGAGGACTGGTAAGATGTGTAACGGCCCGTTTTGCAAGGGCAATTGCGACAATGGCACCTGAAACGAATCAATATAGTCAAAACAGCCGAAGCAGAAAGAGGGGGTTCCTATGTCCGAAACAACGGTTCAGGGCAACATCGTCATGAATGAGCAGCTGAATATCGCGATCGACCGGGTGGAAAAGCTGGATGATCCGCTTCTGGTAATCGGCCTGGGCGGCACAGGCGCGGATATCCTGCTGACCATCAAGCGCATGTTCGCCGAGCGCTTTACCCTGCCCAGAGACGAAAACGGCAATCCGATTCCTATTCCCCGCCGCACGGATTACCTGGCGATCGACTCCAGCAAAGCGACGTTCATGTCTTTTGAGCAGTCCGAATCGCTTGATATCAGCGTGAACGGACTGGACAACATCCTGGCGCCGGACAAAAGAGACGTGCTGCTCAACCCCTGCGAACGGGCGTGGCTGGACCCCAAACTCAACGCCGCTTCCAACGGGATAGGCGCAGGCACATACCGTCAGGCCGCACGTCTGATGCTAAGCCGCAACTACAGCCGCGTATACAATACGCTCAAAACCAAGCTCACCCGTCTGGCCTCTGTGGAAGTCGGCCATGCAAGAAGCACAACGATGCGCATGAATGTGGTGATCGTGGCCGGCATCTGCGGCGGCACGGGCTCGGGCACCTTTCTGGACGTGGCGCAGATCGTGCGCAAGGTGCTGGCAGATGACGCCGCTCTTGCCAACATGAACAAGCGGATCACCGGCTACATCGTGATGCCGGACATCTCCTGCGCGCATGTCACCAGCGGCGGCGAACCGATGCAGGCCAGCCTCAAGGCCAACGGATACGCCGCGCTTAAGGAGCTGGACTTCTGGATGAATGTGGGCACGCACAAGACCCCCTATACCATCCGCTACAGCGACGCGCCCGGAGATGCGTGCACCTGGAACATGCCGCCCTTTGACGCGTGTATCCTCATGAGCGGCACCACGGTCAAGGGAGATCTGTACCAGAACAGCTATGATGTGATGCGCACCACCATCGCTGAAAACCTGCTGCACTATCTGGCCTATGAGCAGAAGAAAACGGAAGGCGACAAGGATGTCGAATATTCCTATATCAGCTATGAGGACAATCTGGCCAGAATGGTGATCATGACGCCCAAAAAGATGCCGCTGTATTACGGCTACCGGGCGGTGGGCGCCTATACCAAGCGCATTCCCAAAACGGAAATCATGTATTACGAGGGGGAGAAGCTGCTGCGCAGCTTCGTGCCCCCGCGCGATCCCAACGGCAACCTCGTGCCCAACCGGCAGCTGCTTGCCGACGGGCAGAACGTGATTCGCGCCCAGAAGATCGCCGGCAACCTCGTGGACCTGGAGAGGAACGCGGCCACCCACGTGGCGCTTCCGGCCTTTTTGAGCGCGGAGCCCGAGCAGCTGCGGAATCTGAATCCGGCGCCGCATGACCGCGCGGATTTTGCCTGTCCCACCCGCTGGGAGAGCGACGTGCTGCCGCCCGCCATGGCCAGGCAGGCCGAGGCGTATCTCAAAAACGCCTGGGAAACCTTTCAGTCCTTCGCCACGGCCGTCATCACCGATCCTGCGCAGGGCCCCTTCAGCCTGAAGGCCTACCTGGAGGACCCCGGCGAAAACGGTCTGCTCAGCGCGCTGAGAATGCTGCTGAACGACTGGAAAACCAAGCGCGGCAACTTGGAATCCAAGCGGACTGCGCGGTTGCAGAACTGCAAGGACGCCTATTCCGCCTTTCTCAAGCCCCCGCTCCTGGGAAAGCAGAAGGCAGAAAATGCATATATGGATGCGCTCAAGGGATTCTATGGCCAGGTGCGCGCACAGGCGTTCCTGAATGCCTTCATCCCCGCGCTGGAAAAGCTGAACCTGCGCATTCAGGAATACCTGAGCTACTCGCTCAACAACATGTGCGAGGACCTGCTCGGCTATTACGACATGTTCGGCGGCGGCGTTTCCGAGGGGGACCAGCGGCTGGTCAGCAACATCTATGATCTGCGCCAGATCAGCGAGAGCATCGACAATGACTTTGCCATCAACAACGTCAACTTCAAATTTGAACGCATGCTCCTGGGCGCGCTGTGCACGGCGAGCCTGAAGACGGAAGGCAACGTGGACCCGCATTCCTCCGGGGCCAGCTTCCCCTATCAGCGGGAGCACCTGCGCGTGCTGTACCGCGAGCTGCGCTCCGTGCTGGACCAGTGCTTCGGCACGGCCAACGGCCAGTCCCTGGACGCCATCATGCAAAGCCAGGCCGGAGCGGACGTGAACGCGCAGAACAGGTATATGGATGAGCTGGCGGAATCCCTGCTCAACAGCTCCGTGCCCATGTTCTCGCAGAACCCGTCCTTTGCCGCGGAGGACAAGGCCGCATATAGCTACCTGTCCGTGCCGGATGACGCGCCCAAGTTTATTCAGCGGTATCAGAACACGCTTTCGCAGCAGCTGTCCCCAAAGGCCAGCAGCATCCATGATCACATGTACTGCGTGACCGCCTGGGACGGCCTGCCCCTGTACCGGTATTCCATGATGGAAAAGCTCTCCGAGGCCTATGAATCCTCCCTGAACGACCGGAAACAGGCAATGGGCATCCATCTGGTATTCGACCCCGATAAGAAATACGCCAACAACTGGGTCCAGCTGCCCGATCCCTGCCCCTACTACCTGTTTGCCATGAGAAGCGCCTCCAGGACCCAAAAGCGTTACGAGGAGATCAGGGCGGTCATCATGCGCGCCATCGCCTGCGGCATCATAACCGTGAACGACGACACGGAGTATCCCACCTACAGCATCGGACTGCATTACACCGACGCGCGGAAAAACAGCTACAAGAGCAGCGCCACCATTCAAAACGAGGCGAATGCGCTGATGGCGGAGCTGGACCCCGTCACCAAAACGCAGCTTGCGCCCGACCAGGTCAGGGAACGCCTGGAGGGCCTGCTGGCCCAGGCGGTCAAGATCAATATTGCGCCCGCCTGTTCGCCCACCATTTTGGCCAGCAGCCTGGGGCTTACGGACAGCGATACCAACCCGTGGAACACGGACGTCATCAGCGATCCCGCGCGCATCGCCCAGGCGAAAAAGAATTTCCATATGCTTAGCCAGGAGCTGGCAACCGTGGTGCTGGACCGCTATCCGCTCCTCTTTTCCGGCATCGAGGTGCAGATAGAGGGTGTGGAGTATGTGCGCGCCAGAATCGCGGAAATCAACCAGAAGAAGCAGATCTGGGAACCCCGCATCGCGTTTGCTCCCACATTTGCCAAAATGTATATCCACGGCGTGGTTCTTCCGGGCCTCAAGGGGTATCAGTACGTTGACCTGGCGGGCCAGAAGGTAACTATCATCGAAGATCAGCTCCTGGCCGACGACCTGAAAGCCGCCAAAAACCTGCTGAAGAACGTAGCCTACCTGGCCGACCTCGACCAGACGCATACGGTACGTCAGGACCTGCTGCTGCTGCTGGAACAGAAGGAGCGGGAGCTGGAGGAAAGCGCCGAAAGCGAAAGGCTGACAGCCGATGATCTCACCGCGCTGATTGCCAAAATCAGCAAGCTCGTCAGCCTTTGCGACAAGGAAAAGCTGGAAAATATGGCCGACAGGCACAAATCTGGCGTCGACAAGGAGCGGCTGGACAAGATCAACCAGTTGTATCAGGCAATGCTTGATATGGCCCACAGCCTTGAAAGCACCTATCAGGATGTGCTGGACAATATGGCGTAAGCCCGGTTGCCGGCGGAGCGGTATAGCGCTCCGCCGGCAGCGTCGCATATCTTATGGAGGCGGTACAGTTGGCAGTAAACGTCATTTTTCTCCATGGCCGGCGCGTGTGCGCGCAGTTGGACGGAATGCTTCGCTACTGGAATACCCTTCTTGAAGGCGATGAGTGGTCCGACTTTCTCTTCGTGCTGCTGGACCCCCACGAGCCCGCCCTGTCGGCGGAGATGGCGGCCATGCACGGAAACCGCTGCCTGCGGCTTTCCGATGCGGCTAAGGCCGACGCGGGACAGATCATTGACGCCGTCATGCGGGGAATGCTTCACTCCTCCGAGGTGTTCATGCAGTGCCTGTGCGAGGCGTGCGACATCGAAGGGCTGGAGCTGGTCAAGGCGCTCATCCAGCAGATGTGCCACCACTTTTCGGGAAACGATTTTCGCTACCAGCTGTTTTTGCTGCTGAGCCATGAGGCGGCCCGGCAAGGCAACCAGGCTGCCGTCTGTACGGATTTGATGGATACCCATCCCCACGCCTGTTACCTTGTAAGCACGGTCAACCAGATGGGCGCGAGCGTTCCCTTCGAAACCATGCTGCATGCTGTGTACAGCGAGATGTATGCCGTGCTGAAGAAGAAGCGCACCCTGATGAACAACACGCGGCTGTACAGCATCGGCTGCTCCTCCCTCAACGCCGGCAACCGGGAACTGACCCGAATTTTGGAAAACACCGCCGCACAGCAGATGCTCAAGCGCGTGGATAAGCCCTACTCCCATGAGGAGGCATGGGAAACCCTTACCGGTCGACCCATGAGCACCTATTCACAGGCGGGGCTGCGCATGGCGCTGAGCAGCTGGCTTAACGACCTGAGCAGCGCAGAAATCCGCCTGCCTACTCCGGATGAATTGCGGACGGCCCGCGTGTTTGCCTGCCTGTACGATCGGGATGCCACGGAGATCCGTCAGGCGGTGGAGCGGTTCTATCTGCTTAACACGGGCACGCAGGAACAGATGCGCCGCCAGGCGCAGCAGCTTGCGCAAAAGCTGGAAACCGCCATACTTTTGCGGCTGTCCGTGAGGCTCAACGCGGCGGGGTTCCCCCTGGACCTGCTGGAGAACGTGTGCGGCGAACTGCGCGCAATGGTGGAAAAGGGCGTGCATCCGTCCATGGTAACGCTGCCGGACCGGCCCGCGATGCCATGGGCGCGCCACAAATATATCGATGCAAGCTGCGCCGCCTTTGAAAAGGCCCGCGAGGAGGAGACGCGCCAGCGGTTTGCGCTGGAAATCGCCTCCGCGCTGATTCCGAAGCTGGAGGCATTGCCCGCGTTTGTGGAAAATGCCGCGTGCATCCGGGACACCCTCGCAAAGCTGTGTCCCGACATGGGCGAGATCAACGCGCTGCGCAGCAAGTATCCCAAATTTTCCGCCAGCCTGGACGAGGCGGCGAGCAACCTTACCCTGCAAATCGCGGACTTTTTGGAAAACAGGAACAAAGCCGTCTTTCTCACCTCGCGCGACGGAAAGCCCCGCGAAAAGGAGCTGCTTGAGCTCAGGGATGAACTGATGCGCATGATGGAAAAAGACATGCCCATGCCCTTTCAGGGAACGTTCTGGCAGGCGCTTGCGCTGGAATGCGAAGGAAGCGGGCAGCTGGAGCGGTTCTTTGACAGATTCCTCACCCCCGGCGTGCGCCTGTTCCGCTCGATCCTTGACAACCCCGGCCACCCGGACAGCGTGTACCTCGCGGATGCCGCCTTCAAGGACAATCCCTGGGTGCGGTATCAGACCTCCGTCATGCTGGCGCACAACGACAACATTGAACGCATCGACCTTTATCTTCTCACACGCGACCTTCAAAGCTATCTTCAGGAGCAGACCAGCAACTATTTTTGCGCGATGGATTCCTTCAGCGGAGGCGGCTTTACCACGCTGGGAAGCACTCCGCCCGATTCTGAGGCGCCCGCGGTATTCGCCGGGAAGCAGCCTGTTCAGGAACCCTCCGGCCCGGAGCCTGATCAGAGCCACGGCCTGAAGGTATCGCGCTGCGGCAGCGCGCGGTATGTGCTCAGCTGGGACTGGAAACGCGACGAGGCCGCGGCGCTGGTGAGCATTTCCCAGGGCGGCAGGTCGCTTGGAAAGCGCGTGGTGACCAGCGCGGAGTATTACTCGCCCGTGGGCAATGCCGCGCTGGGCGTGGATATCACGGAATCCCTATCCGTCATGGGGCCGATTCAGGTGCGCATCACGTATGATGGCGTGCTGTATGCCCGGGCGACCGTGGCCGGAAGGCAGCTTCCCGTTGCGTTTTCGCATACGGTGGACCGCAAGGGCCGCCTCGTCTATATCTTTGAGGGCGATCCCGAAAACATCCGGAAGGTCGTCATGCGCGGGATCAGCAATGGAAGGGAAATCTACTATCCGGTGTACGCGGCAACAAACCAGCAGACCTTTACCGGCGTGCAGAGCCAGCTGGTGCCCTGCGTGGACCCGAGCGAAGAATACCCTTCTGTCTATATCCAGACGAAAAACTGATGCAGGAGAGGAACGGAAGATGTCCAACTATATCTGTCCATTTTGCGGCAAAGAAATCGTGGGCGATGAGGTGCTCTTTATTGATTCCACCTATAATACGGCTTTTTTCAGGGACCAACGGCGCTACAACTTTCTCTTCAAGTGCAGCACGGACTATCCCTTTGAAGAAGGCGAAAACTTTCGCGGCCTCTATTTTCGCTGCGAAGAGCCCAACGAAATCGTTACCCGGGACGAAAACGGCTTTCCGGCCGAACTGCGGGTGAGTCCCTGCAACGGCTTAACCCCCGACGAGCTGGAAGGCGCTGCCGCCAATGAGGCGGAGAACAAAAAAAAGTCCGCCAGCACGGAGCAGGTCGTTCTTCCCACCAGGGCGTGCCCGAACTGCCACTGCATGCTTCCGCTCGGCTTCGGCACCATTCCCAATTACAGCGTGTGCCTTTTCGGCGGCCGCGCCGCGGGCAAAACGGCGTACCTGGTCGCGCTGCTGCAACAGCTTTCCATCCAGCTGTCCGCATGCGGCCTGGGAAGCGTGTCCATAGTAGCGGAGAGCCTGCGCTATTTCGTTCCGCAAATGCAGCTCTACAGCGATACCGGCATCACGCTGCCGACCCCTGTGGACAGCAAGCTGTTCCCGCTGGTACTGCGCTATACCAACCTGTCCTGTAGCCCCCCCAAGGACTGCTTCTTCACCCTGTACGACATCGCCGGAGAAGGCATCATTGACAAGAGCGGGCTGATCGACGAGGCGTACCTTGCCGGCCACGACGGGCTGAAGAAGGCGGAAACCGTCATGCTCATGCTGGACCCCAATATGCTGTGCAACGGCGCGTATTTTCATGATTCCAAGATTCAGGAGGACATCGGCAGCCCCGAGGAGGACAGCCCTGCGGTTGAAGAAAGCGGAAACGAGCACGACTTCTGCTCCGTGCCGGTGACGGCGTTTCTGTCTCAAACCTATGTGATCAACAGCTATTTGAAGGATCTCAAGCATATCATCGCCGTGGTTACCAAGATGGACCAGCCGCTCACCGTCGACGAGATACTGTTTCGCTCGCCGCAGAGCCGCCTCAAGCAAAACAATATCAAGGAATGCCACCAGCGCGCGGTCGATACCGGCGAACTGGCAGCCGTCAGCTCTGAACTGAGCAGGTTTTTTGATTCCAAGCTGGGAAGCGGAAGCATCCGCGAGCAGATCGTCAACGCCTTCAACGGAAAGGTCAAAAAGCCCCTCATGCTCGGGGTGAGCACCTATACCCGCATCTCCGATCAGAACGGAAAACCCTGCTTTAAAAACATCCATTCCAAAGAAGCATCCAAGCACCGCATCATCGAGCCTTTTCTGGCCCTGCTCTACTTTTACGGGCTGGCGGACAGCAAAAAGCCCCCCGTGCAGGAGGCACCGCAGGAAAAACCCAAAAAACGATGGCTGTTTGGAAGCTGGTAAGAGTGCGGAAAGGGGAGAAAACAGCTTATGCGCGCCTATCATCGCATCGTTGGCGACCCGCCCCGCAGAGGGTTTGGTAGCGACATTGCTTCCGTAGGGTTTCCGGGCGGAAACTGGGCTGCCGGCGTTACAGGCCGGCGGCTGCCGCCTGTGGACGGCGTTCCGTTTTTTGACGAACAGCGCAGGGATCAGGATGCACTGAGCGAAATTCAGTGCGCCTATGAGTTGCAGGCGCTGGATTTTCAAAAGGTAGCAGTCGTGTATTCCGCCGAGGGCATGCTGCTGCGCAACGGACGCGTGGAGGGCCGCCCGCATGGCTACAGCGACATCGTGGCGCTCACGGGCGACGGTCCCGATGCCGCCTGGACCAGCGGCACGCCCCGGGACTGGCTGTCCTACAGCGGTTTTTTGACCCTGGGCGCTTTCTGGACGCTGTCCCCCCAGATGGAGAGCATCGAAGCGGAATCCTGGACGCCTTCGCCTGCTGCGCGCCCTGCGTGGACCGCCGCTCTGCCGCAAGGCATGGCGGAGGCCCTGCTCATCCGCTATTGGCGCAGCGCAACCACGCGCGCGTTCGACCGGGAAACGCACACTGTGCCGGTGCGCGTTTGCCTGGGCCAGGAGCGGCGCTGCCGGGAGATCATTTCACTGGCAAAGGCGTTCTTTCTTGACGTGCTGCTGCCCGTTTTGCCCGGAGCGGCGCTGCACATTCTGAGCATGAGCGCGCCGGTGGCCATCCGGCACATCCAGAAGTTTGATCCCACGGCGCTGGTTTTCGTCTATCCGGAAAACTACGTGGGCGAACCCAACGAAAACCTGTTCGACCTGCGCACGAATGCGTTTGTGCCGCTTGCGCCCGGAGAGGCGGCGTTCGCCAGGGCGGTCATGGACGGCCAGACGACCCCTTCCCTGCAAAGACTGTACGATGTGAGCGCAGCGGAGCTGGGCAATGCGAAACCGCCTCAGGACACGCCCTTCATGGCCGATTTTGATATTGCCTTTGCCCTGTTCCAGATGGACCATGAAACGCTGGAGCCGTTTGAAAGGGTCCGGCTGTGGCGCACCGTGAACCAGCTGCTGATCCGCCGGCACGGCTATACGCCTACCGATGCCGACAGGCTGCTGCGGGTGCTGGAGGAGCGGTGGCTGTCCCAGATCGGCACGGCGCCGGTTCCGCTGACGGACGCAGATGTCGTCTTCCTGATGGAAAAGGCGCTGCGTGAAGCGGACCAGCGCCTGGCCATGCAAAAGCTGTGGATCGTGATACGGCATCAGAAGGCACGGATAGCCCCCTTCTTTGCGCCGATGGTCAGCAGGCCCATGCTGGAGCAGGCGGTGGGCCACGAACGGATCACGGAGGTCTTTTCCACCCTGCTCAGGGAGGCGTGGCTGGACCAGCCCATCGGCCAGGCCGAGCTGGACGCGCTGTGCAACGAGGCATTCAGCGCGCTGTGCGAAGCGTTTGCGGCGCTCAGAGAGGCGATGGTGGACTATCTGGCGGCGTTTGGCAAGCTGCATGCAGAGATGGCGCTGTTCATCATGCCGCTGGCCAGGCGCTATCTGGACCGGCGCGGGGTGCTGTCCCTGTCGCTCAACGAGCTGATGAACAAGTATATCATCACGCTGCCCAATGCGGCCATTCAGCGCCGCATACGGGAAGCCGCCGACGCGATGGATGCGGACAACAGCGAGCTGCTGGAGCGCTATCTCGTGGCCGCTTTCTGCGCCCATGCGGGGGAAGGCGAAGCCTATGCGCAGATGTGCCTGGGCATGGGCTACGATATGAGCAGGACGCTGTGCCGCATCCTGTCCCTGGATGCGCAGGCGGACTGCCCGGTCGCCATGCCGCTGGATAACGTACAGCTGAACGTGCTTTTGGAAAAGCTGCTGCCCGTGTCGCGCGATCACGGCCGGGTGCACCAGGCGCTATCGGACTATGCGCAGCGCATGCTGGACGGCTTTGCCCGCGAGGGACGCTGCGCGCTGGGCTGGTATGTGGCGCTGGACGCGCAGGGCCGCCTGATTGACGCGCGGGAGCGGATGAGTTGCGGAATCGCCCATTACGTGAAAGCGTATCTCGCCGGCAATACCCTGCCCACTCAAGGCGATTTTTCCATCGTGTGCCAGTGGGTTCGGAGCGCCGCGTCCGACCAGCTGGCCGGCGCAGAACCCCCGCTCAAGGCGCTTTACGAAGCGCTGGGCGACGCGGGCGCGCCGCAGGTGCGCTGCCTGTGGAACGTGTTTTCCACCCTGACGGATACGCTGAACTTGCGCCGCCTCTATCTGCGGGATTTGCAGCGCCAGCTCATGGAAGACTGGAAGTCCATGGATTACTTTGCAGCGATTGAACGTCAGCGCGGGGCCTGGACCAGGGCCGCCCTCCAGCCGGATGAGCTGCTGGAGGGCAATACTCGAGCCGCAGCACAGGCGAAACTCATGGAAGAGATGGCACAGATCAAGCGTGGCAGGCAGATTGAGGAGTGGTTTAACAGCCGGCAGGGAAACAACCAGAACGCTTTTGTGCGCCTGTGGCATGAAGCGCTCAACCGCAGGTTTGCCGAATGCTTTGAGGCGCTGCTGCTCAATGCCGCCGGCATGGACGGCATTGCCAACATCGTCGGGCTGGCCAAGAAAACAGGCGCGGAGGCGGGCCTGCAATCCAGGCCGGCGTGGCAGTGCGCAAACGCGATCCTTGGGGTGTGGCAGGTAATCCGCCGGGAACTGCCGGTGACCAAGGATGAACAGCTGCTGGAGCCATGCAGGAACGCGATTGGCGTCATCAACCGGCTGGAACAGACGCAGCTCACCCGCCACCTGTGCGAGACGCTGGCCCGCGGCACCCTGGAAGGACTGAAAACGCTTGCTTTTCGCAAGCGGATGGCGGCCGCCTTCATCACGGCCGCTGTCCCTGGCGAGGCGCCGCGGATGGACGGGGTGCTGGCTATCCTTCCCTGGGACAAGCAAAGGGAGAAGCCCTTCGGTGAGGAGGGCGTGGTGCTCCTGACGCAGATTTGCGCGCTGTTCAGCTTCGCGCAGCAGCTCCATTCCCGATATCCCGACCTGCTGCATGCGGCGCTGCTGAAATCCCATGGGGACTATACTGTACGGCTGCGCGGCGCAATCAAGGATGCCCAAAGGATGATCCCCTGGCTGTCCGGCGCCGGGATAGGCGATCCCGCACAGGCATTGGTTGCATGGCTCAAGGGTTAACCGCAATAGTAAGGAGGAATCTGTTATGACGCGGAGTCAACAAAACTGGGTCGCCCTGGGGTTTGCGGCCGCATATCTGGTATGCCTTCTCTTTTTGCCGTTCTATCGTGTGATTGTGGTGGGCATGAGCGGCCTGGTGCTGATGCAGTACGGATATGCCGTGATGTACCTGCCGCTGGTGCTGTCACTGGTGATGATGCTGGCAAGCGTCGTGCTGGATGTCAAAATCAGCATTGGGGTGGGGGCGTTTACCTTCCTGGTTACCTTTGTGCTGCTCATCGCCGGAAACAGCGTGCTGATGAACGGAAACGCCTTGGCCGCTCTGGCCGGAACCGCCATTAACCAGAGCGTGGGCATGGGAATCACCAGTATGATTCCCGTTTCGGCCGGCGTTGGCTGCATTCTGTGTCTGGTGCTTTCCGCAGGCTTCGTTGCGGTGGAAATCCTGCTCAATCAGCCTGCCAAAAAGACGCCCACCTCATCTTCCAGCCCTATTGATGAGGACTTTTTCTAAGCCGCCGGCTAGGGGGATCGAACATGCGAAAGCTTCAAACCGCTATGGCGCTGCTGTGCGCCGTATGCCTGTGTATGGCGGTGGCTGCATCGCCCGCCGAAAATACGCTGCCGCCTCAGGTGGAGACGTCTGCCCCGGCCGCACAGCAGAAAACATATTTCTTTGCCTTGGGCTTTGGACGTCCGGGGAATAGTTCGAATGATCTGATGCCGAAGTGGGAAACGGGACAGCTGTTTTTGCAGTCCTATCTGTTTACCCATGCCCGGGACGGGGCCAGGGCCATGGTTGCCTTCGTGGAGGAACGCGCCTATGTTTCGTCCGAGATGCAGCTTGACCAGCCCGACGGACTGCACGAAGCATCCGTCCAGCTGCTTGGCGCAGGACGCGATACCACTACCACCAACCAGAAGTATGCGACGCGCTTTGAAAAATTCGTCGGCGGGCTTGAACAGTATCTGCCTGCCACGGGCGAGGTGGAGCTGTGGTTTGCCGAAACGCGCACACCGCTACAGGCTACGGAAAACGATGCGGTTGTTCAACGTTTGGTTCAGATGCTGGATCAGAATCCGGACCTGAGCATTCATTTTCTGTTCGTGACCGACGGCACCGAGGCGGACAACGGCACGCAACGCCTTGATGCCTGCCTGGACATGCTTCGCCCCGGCAGGGTGACGATCTGTGAGCTGCCCGCAGCGGCCACATTGCCGCTTAAGCTGAACGCCGGGTATCTGAAGGGCGCTTCGCAGCTGTCGATAGACGCTGGCGCCGTCGAAGCCGAGGCGGTGGACGAAGAAGCGTATGAATGGCGCTTTTCCTATACACACCAGCCCTGGGGCGAAAAGAGTGACGCGCTGCTGTTTGTCAGCAGCGACGTGCCGCTCAAGCTGGACACTGAAACGGCGTGGATTACCACTGCTCCGCCAGAAACGCCGCAGTCCATCGGTTCAGACGACCCGGCGGCGACGGTGACGCCCGAGACAACGGACGACCCGGCGGCGACGGCGACGCCCGAGACAACGGACGACACCGCGGCGACGGTGACGCCCGAGACAACGGACGACCCGGCGGCGACGGTGACGCCCGAGACAATGGACGACCCAGCGGCGACGGCAGCGCCCGAAGGAACGGTCGAACCCGCGGCGACGGCAGCGCCCGATGGAACGGACGACCCGACGGCGACGGCGACGCCCGAGACAACGGACGACCCGGCGGCGACAGCAACCCCGGTGCCGGTGTCCGGCACGACGGTTGCGGTGCTGGAAAATATCGCTGTGGTGTATGTGCAGGATCTGCCGGCGGGCAGCTATGAGATCCATGTGCGCTTTGCCGGCCGCCAGAAGGAATCGCCGGCGCTGACGATGTATCCCTATCTGCTGATTCCGGATGCCCGGGAAACGTATCATGCCTGGCTGGAAAGCGAAAATCAGGACGTGTCCTGGAAACGGGACGAACAGAGCCTGAAGCTGTACCTGCACAATGAGCTGGCGGGAATGCCGTCCGCCGAACAATGGATTCTCGGCCTTTCGGTCAACGGCACACCCCTTGTGGCACAGCAGGATTTTACCTATGAACCGGCTGGTGAAAACGAGCAGGGCGATCTGTGCTGGAACATCCGCCTTTCGGGAAGCGCCTTGCTTCCGGGAGAAGCTACGCTTGTGCCGTCTCTGAGCCTGACGGGGCAAAGCGGCGTCGTGCTCACGGGCGACGCGCTCAACGTCACGATCGAAAACCGCGCGCCTGAGGCGCAAGCCGACGTACCCGCGCAATATGCTTTTATCAACGTGCCGGGGCAAAGCGTGCGCGAGCTGACGGTGGATGCCGCCATGCTGTTTGAAGACGCCGACGGAGATGCGCTGACCTTTGAAATCGTCAGCTGCGAGACCGTCGACCCGCAGGGAAAGGCGTTCGACAGCATTTCAAAGGACAGCCTTTCTTCGGACCAGCTGGCGCTGGCCCTCATAGATGGGGTGGTGCACTATTCGCCCAAAGCGGGAGATCAGATCAAAACCACGCTGGGGCTCGTAGCTACGGACCCCTATGGAGCCGTGTCGGAGGAGGCAACGCTGGTCATCGAACAGCTGGATTTTGCAAAACTGCTCATCCGGCTGAGGATGGAGCCCGTTTCGGGCGGCGGGGTGACGCTCGCCGGCGGGCAGGCCACGGCCGCAATCGGAGAGGGAAACAGCCTCTGCCTTGAGCTGAGCGACGATACCCTGGTCCAGCCCCTGTTTGACTGCCTGGAGCAATACGGCCTGGGTGATTTTGCCTGCAACGTTGACTACACCATTACCAGGGTGCGGCAAGACGAGGAGGAGGAGCAGGAAACCGCCACCGCCACCGTAACGCGGCAGGAGGACGGGGAGGGGATGATCCTGCGGATTCCTCTGCCCGCCACCGACGTTGCAACCACATACACCATCCGCTTTGATTCGGACATCCAGTGCTACGGCGCACAGCTGTCGGGCCTGATGAGCAACGTGCCGGACGGGAGCATCACCATCGAGGTTGGCAACCGCGCGCCCAAGCTGCGCGATGGGGTAGAGGCCATCCAGTATGCCACCTGCGAGGCGCAGGACATGTTCGGACAAGCCTTCGCCTGTAGCCTGTCCCAGTTTGGCGCGGATGGGAGCATGGATGTTTCCGAATGGTTTGTGGACGAGGACTGGGCCGAGGGAAAGGGCCAGCCGCTCAAGTATACGCTGACGGTAACCGACGGCGCGCAGGATGCGGTGACCGTAACGCAAAACGAAAAAGCGCTGCCTATGCAGGAAAACGGCTACACACTGGCGGAGGAAGACCCCTTTGACGTCGTGTTCACCCGTTGCGGCGACTACGAGGTCACCGTTCGCGCTTTTGACGGCGACGCCGAGACCATCCGAACCATCCAGGTGTCCATCACGTCGCTGATGATGCGGGTCCTTCTGATCACCGGCGTCATCCTGCTCGTCTGCGCGGCGCTGGCAGCGCTGATTCTGCTGATTCTCTGGTCCCGCAAGCCCTCGTTCCAGGATCTGTGCGTGGGCATGTATATCACGGACGACCTGGAATACGCGCATCAACCTCAAGCCATGCTGCCGCTTCGCAGATATGGCAAAAAGGGCGTATCCCTGCTGGAGCTGGCCCTTGCGGCCCAGCAGCCGGTATTCTCCGCATCCCATGCGCGGTGGCTGCGCAGCGCGACGCTCCTGCCCGCCAACAGAAAGGCGCTTGCCGTGCTGAATGTCGGGAGCAAAACGCCCGGCGCCACCGTGGGATGCAGCGGCAGCAGCATCAGGGCGGCGGGCCGGATGCCTTTGAGCAGCTCTCCGGTATACATCCGCATCGACAATACCTGTACCGTGATTCTGACGCTGACACGTTCATTCAATGAAAACTTCTAATGGAAAGGTTGCTTTGCCATGAACGCGAACAACGGATGGTTTGATTCTGATTTCTCTTCTTCGGATGCGGGAGCGTTTGGCACGAGCGCGGGCGGAGACGGTTTTTTTGACGATGGGTCCTCGGCGCCTCAAAAGCAGCAACGGAACGGAGGAGGAGGGCTGCACATCCCCCTCGCGCTGCTGTCGCTGCTGCTGACGGCAGGCGCCAGCTTTGGCATGGCATGGCTTACGCGCGATATCCCCCAGCGCGGGGCGCTGCTGTTGGGCTGCACATTCGCGCTGCCTGCGCTGACGGTGATGCTGACGGCGCTGGTGCTGGAAAAGATAAACTCCGCGATGACCCCCAGCTACAGCCGGAAGGGACAGCTGGGTGTGGCGGCGGTAACCGTGCTGGTATGCTTTATCATCGGGTGCTTCGGAGAGGTTGTCAGCGGATTCAGCATGTACAAGCCGGTGGAGGCAACGCCTACGCCTACGCCTGCTCCGACGCCCACGCCCTATGTGGCGCCTCCTCAGTACAACTATATTCTGCTGCTGGATAAAAGCGGCTCCATGGAGGGCCGTTACAACGTGGAATGCGTGAATGCTGTGAACGCCTTTCTGGAAGCCACGCCGGACGATGTGTATGTGGGCGCGGTTGCATTCACGCACGAAATTATAGGCAGCTCCAATCCCGCGCCCCTGGGAAATCGGCAGGACACGGATCTGCAGGACGTTATCGGACAGATTCCGCAGGGGCTCACCGACTTTGTGCTGCCGATCCAGGAAGCGCTGCAGATGATCAGTGACACAGACCTGCCCGCCGACAGAGCAACCCGCGTGATCCTTGTCACGGACGGCAGCTCAGACATTGAAGATGAGACGGCGGAAACCTTCATACAGCTGTTTCATGACAAAAATGCCAGCCTGTCATGCCTGCAGATTACCACCCGAACGACACCAGCCGTGGAAGAAATCGTGAAGGAAACCGGCGGCATGCTGCTGGAAGTAAAGGATGTGGACAAGCTGCATGAAACCCTCTTGCTGGCCAGTCAGTCCGAACCCACACCCTCGCCTACGCCTACGCTGGCGCCTACCCCCACACCGGAACCCATCATTATTAAAGATGTGCTGCGGGAAGCGTCATCCCATTCGCGGTCGGAAAGCTGGCGCTCCTCGCTGTGGACCAGCGCGATCATGCTGGTAGCCGAGGGACTGGCGATCGGTGTGGCGCTGACCCTGATGCTCAGCCGTCGCGGGCAGCGGCGCTTTCAGCCGGTGCTGTCCGTGCTCATGGGCGTCGCGGCAGTGCTGCTGCTGATCCTGCCGGAGACCGGGACCTGGCTGAACGAGGCGGCTGCGTTCTCCTGCTTCGGTCTTGTATTGATGAAGAAGAACCGTTGAACCATCAGGAGGCAGCATGGACGAGTGGGGTTTTGAGTCCGGTGAGGAGCTGAAGGTACTTGAAAAGAAAAGCGGGAAGCGTTCTTCGCTTCCCCGCTTTGCGTTGCCCGCGCTGCTCATTGCGGCAGGCCTGCTCGTCGTGCTGGCCCTTCTGTGGAGCGCCCCGCTTGCCCGGGAAACAACAGCCTTCCGGAACCGGACTGCCCAGGACGGCCTGACCTATTCCTATACCATTGACCAGGGCGTGGCGACGGCGTGCGGCGTGCTGGCGGTGGGGCCGGACGGCAGAATCACAGCGGCCGATACGAATGGAATCGTCTCCCCGGAGGCGGACGGCTGCGCCTTTTCCGGAAAGCTGCCGGATGACGCCGACCGCACACAGCTGCGGGCCTGGGCCGTGATTGGAGGAGAATTGCTGATCGAGGCCGCTCCTGAGGCGCAGCGGGCCGGGAACGACGTTGTGGTACGGCAGTTTGCCGGCGATGGAGGGTCCATCATCCTGGCCATAAGCTATGAGCTGGACGGGCTCGACCCCAACATGGTCTACCTGGGCGGCTTCCTGCTGGGCGGCGAGGGAGAGGAGAAGCAAAACATCAGCGCCGCGGAGATGATCTTCTCTCAGACAAGCGCCACGCTCACCGCCTCTGTCGCTATGCCCGGCAGCAGAGCCGGAGAACAACTACAGTGCATGGGCTTTTACTATCCGCTCAATGGCGCTGACTTTGTGCTGAGCAGCCCGATAAACGTTACGCTGCTCTCGCCGGAAACCCTTGAGACGCCGCCGGCCGTCCTTGCGCCCACACCCACTGCCACGCCTACCAGCACCCCCGCCGTCACGCCCACCAGCACCCCTGCGCCCGTGATCACGCGCAAGGCGGCGATATCCACAACGGCTCCGACCGCCGCGCCCTCGCCCACCGCCGAGCCGGCGCTGGCCACCGAGCCGTCCTCCCGGCAGTTTTCCCTGTATCCATCCAGCCTGCGCTACTATTACGGGCAGCTTACCCGCAGAGAAAAGCAGCTTTTCAGCCTGCTTTATGACGGGATCAGCAGCTTTGAAGAAAAAATCTCCGCCGTCGGATACGACTTCACCACGGAAGAATATAAACGGGTCCATGATGTGCTGATCTATGATTGCCCCGAACTGATTCAGCTTCAGGTGGAGGGCTCCTCTTCCTACTCCACCAACGTGCAGACCGGGCTGTTTGCGGCCTACATGCCCGTGTACAGCCTGGAGCAGGAGAAATTCGAATCGATTTACAAAGACCTGCTCGACAGCCTGGCCGGGCTGGCGCTGCGCAGCGATTTTGGACTCACGGATTATGAGCATGAGCTGTCCATTTACAGGTATCTGATTGAATACAACGATTATAGCATGGAAGTGGAACGCAGCGCCTTTGCGGATAACGCGTTACTGGGCGGAGATGTGAAATGCGCCGGTTATGCAAGGGGATTTGTGCTGGCGTGCCGCTACTATGGCATCGACAGCTGCACAATCTGGGGAAACACCATGGAAAACGGAATCGTCTCCCCCACGGGGCATATGTGGTGCTGCGTCATGCTGGACGGGGCATGGTACGCCTGCGATCCTACCTGGGATGACTCCACCTGGGAGAATGTTGATGAAGCGCAGGTTTCCATCCTGAAGAATCTGAGCCTGCAATATCTGCAATATTTTAACCTGACGGATTCACAGATGAATATCGGCCGCATCATTGACGAGGAGCTCGAGGAACGGTGGACGCTGCCGGTCTGCAATTCGACCAGGTATGATTTTTATCAAATCTCCTGCCCGGAAGGCATGGTTCGCGGCGATTGGAAAACCGAGTACAGGAAGCGGCTTGACAAGATGGCAGCTCAGGGAGACGGGTCCTTTGCCATGCGCTTTGAGAACCGCAGCGATTATGAAAACGCAGTGATCTTGCTGCCGCAGGTCACGGAGGAATGGCTAAAGACGCAATCCGGTGGTTTCAGCAGCGCCTGGTATAAAAACCCGCAGGCGATGCTCATCGTTGTCTACCGCTATGGGTCCGACTGAAATGCAAACACGAAGCGCTACCCCGTTGCGCTGAAATGGGCAAAGAGAGGAAACTCCACCGGCTATGGCTGCATGAATCGCTGTGTTTGCGCAACAGCTTTCATGACGATATGAGGGATATGAAGAAAAAGAATCCCGATTCAAACATGACCGTCATTCGGGACATCAGACCCGGTAGCGTTCCAAAGGCATTTCTCCGGAGTCAATGAATGCCACATTGCACGATTTCCATGTAAAGCATCTTCATGAAAAAAGACAACTCTCCGCTGGAGAAGATTGCTTCCAAAGGACTGGGTAACCGCCTTGCAGTTAAACGCGGCACTTGTTGCCGCCGTGCGGGATCGGGCTGTTGCCGATCGAAGGGAGGGCTGTGACGCAATTTGGTCAGCACTCTCAAAACAGAAAAGCGGCGACCAAAATTGCAAGGAAAATCCCTTGCTCTTCAGACGGATAGTGGCGGTCGCAAGAGGACTCGAATCTGCGACCCCATCGATACAAACGATGTGCTTTACCCATGTGGTCAGATGAAACAACTGGCTATAGGGTTACCGATTGACCATGCTCACCGGTTCTGACGGTTGAAAATGGATGATTCAACTTGTGCGGCTGTACATTCTGCCGCAATCCAAAGCATCCGTTTCTGGAAAAGCCATGGTCTTGAATATGGATCTGATTGCGCTGTGTTTATGAATGCAGAGATGAAAGGCTGCGTGTTTCCGGGCGAAGAAGCCGGTGAGCGAGGGCTGATGCATGTTGCAAATGCGACGAAATGATGGAAAAAATGGGAATGGAGCGACCGGGTATTTCGTTTCCCAAGTGGAAGAAAAAACGGTTTTTGAAATTTCCTGTGTTCCAATGATATCTTGCGTTCAAGTGCAACCCGCCGCCTCGACGAAAAGGAGAATCTCACATGAAGAAACTTGGCACGGTCATATGCTGGCTGCTGGTGGTTGCCATGCTGCCGGTTGTCGCCTTTGCGCAGGCACAGCAGGACAGCCGTGACGCGTTGGCGCAGTCACAAAGGAATCAAAGCGAAAATTTGTCCCAATTCAAGGCGCGGCTAAAGCAAGAGCAAGAAAAAACAGGTTTTTTGGACAAATGGAATGACGAGAGCATCGATCTCTTTGCGAGCATCGCCAAAGATAGTGGCATTGTCATTGGGTACATTGATCCTGACAAGTATTATGATGGAGAATGGTTAACACCCTATCATGCACTTCAAAATGTATTTGAAGAAGTATGGGGAGATAAAACGACATGGTCCCTGGAGCAACAATACGAATACGCCCATTTTGAAATAGAGATTGGAGTAAGCGACCAAACCGTTGCTGCGTTACCTGCGGCAGGAGAGCTTTCGGTTGATGAGGCAAGAAGGCTTGTCCAGGAGAAGCTTTATGCAGAGCTTGCAGAAGAAAGGGATGCGTCCCGCATTGACCTTGGTAACTATCATGAAAGCGTACATTTCTGGAGGTATCCCGATGATGGTGGCGCCTGGGTTTTTGAATATTATGGCGAAGATAGAAAAACACCGGAGTTTACGGGAACCTTATACCAGGATACTGACATCATTTCCATAGATATTCATGATAAAAACGACTTGCAGGCACTATATCAATATCATTGCGCTCTGCATAATTTCAAGACCTTTCGCTGGTGGGGGCTGGATGAGCAGTATGAGTTCTATACGTTGGTCGCTTCGCTTCAGCAGCGGCAGATCGAAAAGTACGGCGAGCTTCCTCCCTTTGCAACGCAGATTCTTG
>LBJMC04200__coassemble_425_pt1 | contig 29666 bp, 26 predicted proteins | sample LBJMC04200__metabat2_low_PE_012 | metagenome-assembled genome bin LBJMC04200
GTAAGCAGCGAAAAGATCCGTCATGTGCTGGAGGTCAGCGAGGCCCTCGGCTACGTGCCCAACGAGCGCGCGAAGATGCTGCGCAAGGGAAACGCCAGGACCCTGGGCGTGCTTCTGCCCAACCCGCCCGCCCAGCACGAGCTGGACTTCTATTACAGCTTCAAGATCTATGCCGAAAGCCACGGCTACCGGGTGCGCCAGTACCTGCCGCGCTCCGTGTGCCAGGAGGCGGAGGAAGCCGCCCTGCAGGAGGCCCGCAGCGACATGGTGGCGGGCATGGCTGTGTTTTCCGCCTGCCTGCACCAGAGCGGCTACAACCCCGTCGAAAGCGCGGGGCCGGAGATGCGGCTGCTGTTTGTGGAGCGCAGGCCCGGCTTTGAGGCGGCGTACATCGGCTTCGACTACGAACGGGCCGGCCGGGACATGGCCGAAAAGGCGCTGCAAAAAGGCTACCGCCACGTGGGCCTGATCACCGACACGCCCCGGCTTTCGCACGCCGCGGCGTTTTACCGCGGATTTATGCAGCGCCTCGAAGGCACGCCGGTGCGGGTGACCGCCGTGCAGACCAACGAGCGGCGCAGGTTTCAAAACGTGCTGGAGGCGGGCGGGCTGGCCCAGGCCGACGCGGTGTTTGCCTCCAGCCTCACCTTCGCCCAGACGATACGCGACGTGCTGACTTCCTTTTACGCAAAGGAGCGCCCCGTCATCTATACCGTTTCCCCAATTTTCACCCTGCCGGAGATGGATTTTCATAAATATGAGCTTAACTACCGCCTGCTGGGCAACACGGCGGCCCGCATGCTGGTTAGGCAGATCGAGAAAAAACAGCCTCCGGAAAGCCGCGTCATGGACAACGCCGGCTTCCGCAGCTGGCTCACGCCCTGCGCGGCGCATCCCTCGCCCGCCCCCATCAACGTGCTGACCCTGGACAGCCCGACCGCCTACATCCTGCGGCACATGGCCAGGCTCTACACCCGCCAGACGCAGATCCCCATCAACATCACCATCTACACCTACAACGAAATCTACGAAGCCTTCAACAACCTGCGCGACGACGCCATCTTCGACGTGCTGCGCCTGGATGTGACATGGCTGAGCTGCTTTGCCGAGCGCATCCTGCGCCCGCTGGAGGAGATCGACCCCTCCATCGCCGGCCTGCTGGGCGGCTTCCTGTCGGGAACGGCCGAGCAGTACGCCTACGTCAACGGCGTGATGTACGCCGTGCCCAACACCCCCAGCACGCAGATGCTCTTCTACCGGCGGGACCTGTTCACCAGCGCCATCTACCGCCGCATGTACCAGGAGATGCACCATCAGGAGCTGGGCGTGCCGCAGACCTTCGAGGATTTCAACCGCGTGGCGGCCTTCTTCACCAAGGCGATCAACCCCGAATCCCCCGTGGATTACGGAGCCACCCTCACCTTCGGCTCCACGGGCGTAGCGGGAAGCGAATACCTCTCCCGGCTCTTCGGCCTACAGGAAAACCTCTACCAGAGCAACGGCGAGATCCGCCTCAACAGCGCCACCGGCGTGCGCGCCCTGGAACAGCTGATCGAAATGAAGCGCTTCTCCGACCCGCAGTACTGCACCTGGTGGACCAATACCGCCGCCACCTTCGCCCAGGGCAACGTGGCCATGGCCATCCTCTATAACAACTTCGCCGCCCCCCTGCTCAGCCACCGCTCGCGCGTTCAGGACAGCATCGGCTACGCCATGGTGCCGGGCGGACGGCCCGTCATCGGCGGCGGCGCGCTGGGCGTCTCGCGCTTCTCCCGCCAGCCGGAAAAGGCGCTGGACTTCATCCGCTGGCTCTCCAGCGAGCCCGTGGCCTCCGCCTGCACGCTGCTGGGCGGCGTGTCCCCCTGCAAGCAGTCCTATGACAACTACGAAATCATCAACAACTATCCCTGGCTCAAGCTGGTGAAAAGCTGCTTCGGCGCCGCCAGGGGCCGCCGCATGCCCCCGGAGTGCACCGCGCCCTTTGACGAGCGGCGCTTCATGAGCATCATCGGCATGGCGGTCAAAAACGCCTACAGCGGCGCGCTCACCCCGCAGGCCGCCATGGACTACGCGCAGAAGCTCTTTGAGGAGCAGTTCGCCGAGAATCTGGCGCAGCTGAACGGGCGGTAGCCAAAGCCCGCAGGATACGACGCGCCCCGGAGAGGAAGGATGGCATGGAACTGCGCGTGCTCAGGTATTTTCTGATGATCGCCCGCGAGGAAAACATCACCCACGCGGCGCAGCTTTTGCATGTGACCCAGCCCACCCTGTCGCGCCAGATTCAGGATCTGGAGGCCGAGCTGGGGGTGAAGCTGTTTGAGCGGAGCAATCATCGCATCATCCTGACGCAGGACGGCCTGCTGCTGCGCCGCCGGGCGCAGGAGATCGTGGAGCTGGCGGATCGCACCCGGCAGGATCTGGCCCGTGGGGAGACGGAGCTTTGCGGCGAGGTGGCCATCGGCAGCGGGGAAACGCGCAGCATGTCGGCGCTGGCGGAGATGCTCTCCTCCTTCCGGCAGCGCTATCCCCGGATACGCTACCGCTTCTATAGCGGCAACGCCGACCATATCAAGGAGCGCATGGAAAACGGCACGCTGGACATGGGCCTGCTCCCCGAACCGGTGGACATCTCCAAATACGAGTTTATCCGCATGCCGGTGAAGGAGGAATGGGGCGTGCTGACGCGGGAGGACTCGCCCCTGGGCGGCCTCAAGTCCGTGCGGCCGGAAAACCTGGCCGGCAGGCCGCTGATGATCTCCGGCCGGGAACTGATTGAGAACGAGCTGGCCAACTGGTTCGGCGGCGGCCTGGATGGGCTGGATATCCCGGTGCGCTACAACCTGCTTTACAACGTGGCCATGCTGGTTAAAAACGGCTTCGGCGACGCGCTGTGCATCCGGCTGGACTGCTCCTATCCGGGCCTGCGCTTCATTCCCCTCTCCCCGCCCCTTGAGCTGGGCTCGGTGCTGGTGTGGAAACGCCATCAGGTGACCTCCTCCGCGGTCGAAGCCCTGATCGTGCACGCCAGGAAATGTTTTTCGAGCATTTCTCATGATGTAAAATAGGTATTGGACATATCGCAAGCAATCGCGCTACAATATGGATGTCCTGCGGGGCATCCGTTTTTTTGCGCTTGCCCCGTGCGGCAGGACAAATCCGCATGCAGAAGGGAGGCGGCGGCGCGGCCATGACCAGAGAGGAAGCGAGCAGACGCTATCAGATTCCCATGGAGATCCTCGAAGAATACGAGGGCTGGGGCCTCTGCGGCGCGGTCCGGCAGGCGCTGGACGCCTGGCAGTACGGCGATCAGGACCTGGAGCGCCTGAGCACGATCATGGCGCTTCATGACATGGGCTTCACGGCGCAGGAGACGGAGCGCTACATGCGCCTGGCGCTTTCGCAGGCCGACACCCGCGCGGAGCGGCTGCGCATGCTGGAACGCCGCCGGAGCGCGGCGCTGGATGAAATCCATCTGCGGGAAAGGCAGCTGCAACGGCTGGATTACCTGCGCCACAAAATGCGCGGTCAAACCCGTAACTCCCAAGAGCGGTAGAAAGGAGCCGTTATGCAGTATGCAAAGCCGGGAAAGTCCGATCTGAACGTGTCCCGCGTATGCCTGGGATGCATGGGCTTTGGCGACGCGGCCCGCGGCCAGCACAGCTGCACGCCGGCGGAGGCGGCGTCGCGCCGGATCATTCGCCGGGCGCTGGAGCCGGGCGTCAGCATCTATTCTTAATTAAGGAGGAATCCCCATGTCCAACACGCTCGTCGTCTATTTTTCCGCCAGCGGCGAAACCGCCCGCCTGGCCAGGACCATCGCGCAGGCGGCCCGGGCCGACCTTTGCGAGCTCCGGCCCGCGCAGCCCTATACGGCCGCGGACCTCAACTGGCACGACCCCGCCAGCCGCTCCTCCGTGGAGATGAAGGACCCGGCCTGCCGCCCGGCCATCGCCGGAGGCGCGCCGGACCTGACGCGCTATGACACCGTCTTTGTGGGGTTTCCCATCTGGTGGTATCAGGCGCCGCGCATCATTGAAACGTTTCTGGAATCCTGCGACTTTGCCGGCAAAACCGTCGTGCCCTTCGCCACCTCCGGAGGCAGCGGCCTGGGGGATACGGAGCAGATTCTGCGCAAGCGCTGCTCGCCCGAAACCCGCTGGCTGCCCGGCAGGCGGCTGAGCAGCGGCGCGCGGCCGGAGGCCGTCCAACGCTGGCTGAACGAATGCAAACAAATCAAACCGTAAGGAGGCGTCCCCATGAAAAAGCTGCTCGCCCTCGTCCTTGTCCTCACGGCGGGCCTGACCTGCGCCTGCGCGCAGGAGCAGGCATCCGTCTTTGCGCCCACGGATTCCACGGTCCTGGTGGCCTGCTTTTCCGCCACGGGAAATACCTGGCCGCTGGCGGAAGCCGCCGCGGCGTACCTCAACGCCGACCTGCTGCGCATCGAGCCGGAGACGCCCTACACCGCCGCCGACCTGGATTACAACGACCCGGACAGCCGCGCCAACCGGGAGATGAACGATGAAACCAGCCGTCCCGCGCTGGCCGCGACGGTGGAGAACATGGCGCAGTACGACACCGTGGTTCTCGCCTTCCCCCTCTGGTGGGGACAGGCTCCGCGGCTGATTGAAACCTTCGTGGAGGCCCACGACCTGAGCGGCAAGACCGTGCTTCCCTTCTGCACCTCCGCCAGCAGCGGCTACGGCCGCACGGGCGAGATTCTCGCCGCCCTGACCGACGAATCGGTGAACTGGCTGGAGGGCGCGCGCTTCCCCGCTGGCACGGCCGCCGCCGAAATGGCCGAGTGGCTTGCGCAGAAGGGCCTCGTCCCCTGCGCGGCGGAATGACCGCCGAAGCAATGAAAGGAGTTTTGACCATGTCCATCCGGCAAACCGCCGGGCGCGACGCCCTGGGAAGCTTTGCTCCCACCTTCGCCCGGCTCAACGACGATGTGCTCTTCGGTCAGGTATGGAACCGGACCGACAAGCTCTCCCTGCGCGACCGCTCTTTGGTGACGGTTACGGCGCTGATGGCGCAGGGCCTCACGGATTCCTCCTTCCGCTACCATCTGACCACGGCCAGGCAAAACGGCATCACGCGCACCGAAATTGCGGAGATCCTCACCCATGCCGCCTTCTATGCGGGCTGGCCCAAGGCCTGGGCCGCCTTCCGCATGGCCGCGGAGGTCTGGGCGGACGCGGACGAGGAGGACGCCATGAGCGCCCATGCCGCCTCGATGGTCTTTCCCATCGGAGCGCCCAACGACGGCTATGCCCGGTATTTCAGCGGCCGAAGCTATCTCGCGCCGCTCTCCCGCGAGCAGGTGGGCATATGCAATGTGACCTTTGAGCCGGGCTGCCGCAACAACTGGCACATCCATCACGCGGACCAGGGCGGCGGGCAGCTGCTCCTGTGCGTGGCCGGCCGCGGCTGGTATCAGGCGTGGGGCGAGCCCGCACGGCTGCTCACCCCCGGCGACGCGGTCAACATCCCGGCGGGCGTCAAGCACTGGCACGGCGCGGCGAAGGACAGCTGGTTCAGCCACCTGGCCGTGGAAGTGCCCGGCGTCAACACCCGCAGCGAATGGCTGGAGCCGGTCGCGGACGCGCAGTATGAGGCGCTGGAGTGAAGTCCCCGCGGATGGGGCCGCCATCCGCCCCCTGCTCCACAGGCTGCGCGCCAGGCGCTCCCGCCGCAACGAGCCATAAAAAACACCCCTGCGACAAACTTCGCAGGGGTGTTTTCCTGGAGCTGATAGCCAGATTCGAACTGGCGACCTCATCCTTACCAAGGATGCGCTCTACCTACTGAGCTATATCAGCATGCCCCGAACGGGTAACGATGATATTATACACAACCTCCCCTGGTTTGGCAAGGGGGAATTTACGATTTTTTCGGAAAAGTGCGCCCCGCCTCCGCAAATACGCCCCGAACCCATACCGCCCTTGACTTTCCGGGGCGGTTCGTCGTATCATAAGGTGAGGAGGTATGGGTTTATGACGCAAAGTGAAACGTTTGCCGCCTGTCCGCGCTGCGGAAAGACGCTTGAGGTCGCGGGCGCGGCCTTCTGCCCGCATTGCGGTTCGCCCGTTGCCGCGGCCCAGGCCGCGCCCGTGCCGGAGGGCGCCCTGGCCCTTTTGGAAAAGGCTGAACGCCAGACCGACCCCGTCAAAAAGCACAAGCTGCTTTTGGAGGCGCAGGCGCAGTATCCCGACTGCCTGGAGGTGGCGCAGGAGCTTTTGTTTCTGGGCCGCCTGTATGAGCGCAGCCCCAAGAAGCTGGACTTCTCGGTCATCAAGTGCCACCTGCTGCATTTTTACCTGACCCCGGACGACTTTTCCGCCGCCCAGCGGCAGCAGATGCGCGCCGAGCTGTTCGAGCACCCGGACCTCAAGCGCTGCCAGGAGCTCGCGCCCGACGCGGATGCCTTTACGCGCAAGTATCTCGAGCGGCTCTGCCGCGATTTCATCAACGTGTTTCTACGCGGCAGCAACCGCTACATGCACAGCTTTTTCGGCCTGAGGCTGGACAACCGCATCTCCAAGGTCCTGGCCTCGCCCGTGGCGCAGATGCTGGGCTGCGTGCATGGCGATACGGAACTGGATTTCCAGCGGCGCGCCATGCTCTATGACGCGCTCTACCGCGCCTTTTTGCTGGAGGCGGGCAACGACGCCAAATGGCTGGACGCCCTGCTAAGCGAGGGAGGGCTCCCCCTCCCGGCCAAGCCGTAACGATTCAGGAAGGAGCAAGCGCTTGGAGCACAGCAAACATTCTTCCCCGCCTCGCGGCATGCCCGCCGAGGCGCCCCGCCCGCGCAGGGGGATTCTGCACGGCCGGCAGAAGCCGGGCGCTCCGCTTGCGCAGCAGCAGCCGGTCACGGATGAGGAGCCCGTCGAAAAGAAGCCCTCCCGCCTGCGGCTGATCCTGCTGCGCGTGGCGGTGGCGGTGCTGCTGGTGATCGCGCTGGTGTTCGCCTACATCTTCCTGCTGCTGGGCGAGCCGGACGAGGAGGCCAAGTATGTGGACCTCCCCGACGAAGAGCTGATCACCATGCCCATGTCCGCCCTGGAGATTCCCGGCGAGGCCAACCTGCAAAACCTGGCCAACACCTTCGGTCAGCCGGTGATGGCGTTCTATGGCGGTCCTACCTTGCAGCGCGCCCGCGTGTATGACACCGCCTTCGGCGGCGGCTATGCCCGCCGGGTGACGCTCACCTATGCCTTTGAGGACGGGACCCAGCTCACGGTGGAGAGCATCCGCCCCACATCCGCCGTTACCCTCCTGGGCAGCGGCTACAGCCTCAGCGCCATTTCGCTCTACGCGCTGGGCGGGCTGGACGCGGCGCGCATGGACGGAGGCGGCCGGATCTGCATCTTCGGCGAGAGCAACACCGCCGCCTATGCGGTGCTGTGTCCCAAAGGCCACGAGGACGACCTGAGCAGCCTGCTCAGGCAAACCACGCTGATTGCCCCCGAAAGCGAATGAACACAAAGGAGCGGCCGGACCCATGCATCACCAGACCTCGCGTTCCATGAAAACCTCAACGCTCATCCGGCGGTTTCTGCCCTATTTTAAAAAGTACCGGGGCATGCTGCTTCTGGACCTGGCGTGCGCGGCGCTGACCACCGTGTGCGACCTGGTGCTGCCCCTGATCGTGCGCGACGTGACCGATCTGGCCGCCAACAACCTCTCCGCGCTCACGGTGAGCTTCGTGCTGCGGGTGGGCGGCATCTACGTGCTTTTGCGCATCGTGGATGCGCTGGCCAACTTCTACATGGCCTCGCGCGGGCACATCATGGGCACCTTTATCGAGCGCGACATGCGCAACGATCTTTTCGCCCACCTGCAAACGCTGGGCTTCGCCTATTACAGCAATGCCAAGGTGGGCCAGATCATGGCCCGCATCACCAGCGACCTGTTTGAGGTGACGGAGTTTGCGCACCACTGCCCGGAGGAGTTCTTCATCGCGGGCATCAAAATCGTCATCCCCTTCATCATTCTGATGGGGGCCAGCCCGGCGCTGACGCTGATCATCTTCGCCATGCTGCCGCTGATGATGGCCTGCACGCGGTTTTTCAACAAGCGCATGCGCGCCGTCTACCGCGAGAGCCGCTACCAGGTGGGCGAGATCAACGCCCAGGTGGAGGACAGCCTGCTGGGTATCCGCGTGGTCAAGAGCTTTGCCAACGAGCCGGTCGAAATGGAAAAATTCCATCGCGGCAACGACGAGTTCGTGCGCATCAACCGCCGGAAATACCTCTATATGGCCGGTTTCAACACCTCCACGCGCGTCTTTGACGGGCTGATGTACATCGTTGTGGTGGTGGTGGGCGCGCTGTTCATCATTCAGGGGTCCATCTCCGCGTCGGATTACATGGCCTATCTGCTCTACGTCAATACCCTGCTGACCTCCATCCGCCGCATCGTGGAGTTCATGGAGCAGTTTCAGCGCGGCATGACCGGCATCGAGCGCTTCTGCGAAATCATGGACGAGACGCCCGATATCCAGGACGCGCCCGACGCCATGGAGCTGTCCCACGTGCGCGGCGACGTGACGTTCGACCATGTCAGCTTTCACTACAGCGACAACGACAAAAACGTGCTGGCCGACATCAACTTCCACGTCAATGCCGGCGAGCGGGTGGCGCTGGTCGGCCCCAGCGGCGGCGGCAAGACCACGCTGTGCAACCTGATCCCCCGCTTTTACAACGTATCCGGCGGCCGCATCCTCATCGACGGGCAGGACATCACCCATCTGACGCAGCACAGCCTGCGCGAGAACATCGGCATGGTCCAGCAGGACGTGTACATGTTCTCCGGCACCATCTTTGACAACATCGCCTACGGCATGCCCGGCGCCACCCCCGAAAAGGTGATGGAGGCCGCGCGGCTGGCCGGGGCGCATGAGTTCATCACCCAGTTGCCCGATGGCTATCAGACCTTCGTGGGCGAGCGCGGCGTGAAGCTCTCCGGCGGGCAGAAGCAGCGCATTTCGATCGCGCGCGTATTTCTGAAAAATCCGCCCATCCTGATTCTGGACGAAGCCACCAGCGCCCTGGATAATGAAAGCGAGCGCCTGGTGCAGCAGTCCCTGGAAAAGCTGTCCGAGGGACGCACTACCTTTACCATCGCCCACCGGCTCACCACCATCCGCAACGCCACCACCATCTGGGTGCTGACGGAAAACGGCATCGTGGAGAAGGGCACGCATCAGGAGCTGCTGGAGCTGGGCGGCATCTACGCGCATCTGTACCAAATGTATACGGAGGTGGCCTGATGAGCATTCGGTTTTCGCCGGCAACGCCAGAGCGGTTTCAGGAGGTTTGCGCGCTGTACCAGGATGTGATCCGCGACATGCACAGCCGCGGCCTGAAGCAATGGGAATGGGACGTCTATCCCACCCGCGCCCAGCTGGAGGAGGACGTCACGCATGGCCGGCTGTACCGCGTGGAGGATGAGGGGCGGCTGATCGCCGCCTTCGCCCTGGGCGACGCCATGGAGCCCGAATACGCCCGCATCACATGGGAGTACGGGGTTCGGCCCGCCACGCTGCACCGCTTCGCCATGGTTTCCGAAAGCCTGGATCTGGCCTCGCAGGTGCTGGCCTTTGTCAAGGAGGAGGCGCTTCGGCTGGGGTATGACAGCCTGCGCCTGGACACCTGCGTGGAGGACCGCCCCATGCTGGAGGTCTTTTCCTCGGCCATGACGCGAGAGGCCGGCCGCACCTTCTTTGAAAATCCCGGTGTGACGAGCGTGTGCTTTGAAGCGCCCTTAAGCAGCGCGTGCCCCATGCTGCCGCTGCGCATGTATCCCGCCTACCGCCACGGCGATATGACCCCCTGGGGCGGCGACGCGCTGCGCGCGGTCTACGGCCGGGACATTCCCGACGAGCGCACGGGCGAGGCGCTGGAGATCAGCGCCATCCCGCATCTGGAAAGCCGCACCGTCACGGGCGAAACACTGCCGCAGCTGCTGGAGCGGGACGGGGCGCGCCTGTCCGGCGACTATGCGGGGCAGGAATTTCCCCTGCTGCTCAAGCTCCTGGCAGCCCGCGATTCGCTGAGCGTGCAGGTCCATCCCGACGACGCCTATGCCCGCGAGCATGAGGGCAAGCTGGGCAAGACCGAGGCGTGGGTCATCCTCAAGGCCGAGGAAGGCGCGAGCATCCTCTACGGCCTGAAGGAGGACGTGACGCTGGAGGCCCTGCGCGCCGCGCTGGAGGGCGGCGGGGACGTCGAGGGGCTCATCCGGCGCGTGCCCGTGAAGCCCGGCGACGTATACTATATGCCCAGCGGCATGGTGCATGCCATCGGCGGCGGCATTCTGCTCTATGAGATTCAGCAGTCCAGCGACGTGACCTACCGCCTGTGGGACTTTGACCGCGTCAACGCGGCGGGGGAAAAGCGTCCCCTGCACATCCGCCAGTCCCTGGACGTGATCGTGCCCGGCCTGACCGGACAGATCGCCCGCATGCCCGAAAACGACGGCTGCGGCCTTATGACATTGCTGGACGTGCCCGCCTTCCATCTGGCGTGCGCGAACGTTAACGGCGAGTGCGAGCTCGCGCCCCAGCCGCACGCCTTCCGCATGCTGACGGCGCTGGCCGGGCTGCTGCTTAGCTGGCAGGGCGACGCCTTGGAGCTCAAAGCCGGCGACAGCGTGCTTCTGCCCGCCTCCTGCCCGCCCGTCACGCTGATGGGCGTGGGGCAGGCGCTGATCTCCACTCCGCCCGCGCGCGCCTAGGCGTGCGGGCATTCTGCCGCAAGGACCGATGCAAAGGAGGAAGCCGGGCGTGAAGGCTTGGTCGAAACCCGCCGTGGCCGCCGCGTGCCTGGGCTACGCGCTGATCGCGGCAGCGCTGTTTTTGGCCTCGCCGTGGATTCGGCCCGTCCCGTCCACGGGGGTTTTTCTGGCGGCGCTCTCCGCCGCGGCGCTGTGGGCGTGCATACGCCTGCCGGTGCGCATCTGGCTGCGCGGGCGTGCGCTGGCCGGCCTGCTGGCCGTGGCGCTGTACGCGTCGTTCGCCTCCTTCGGCTACCGGCTGTTTCTCTCCGGCGAGCGCATGCAGTTGAGCGCCGGGCGCGCGGCCATGCTGCTGCTGGGCGCGGCCTGGTTTGTGCCGGTGCTGTTGACCCTGCTGGGGCTTGTGGAGCGCGCCTGCGTGCGCATGGCGGCGCGCGCGGAGCCGTCCGGACGCGCCCTGCGGCGGGCCTTCGCATGCCTGTGGGGCGTGGCGCTGGCCTGTCAGGCGGTGGTGGTGGCGAGCTTCTGGCCCGGCGGCTTTCCGCTGGACGCCGTTCTCCAGCTCTACCAGGCGCTGGGGCTTACGCCGCTCAACGACTGGCATCCCGTGATGCACACGCTGCTGCACCGCTTCTTTTTGCTCTTCTTCGACCATCCGGGTTATCTGGTGGCGGTGCAGGGGTTTTTCTTCTCGCTGATCGTGGCGAGGGCCGCGCTCACCGCCTGCCGCTTCGGCGCCCGGCTGCCCGCGGCGGCGCTGGGCGTGGCGGTGTTCTGCCTCCTGCCCAATCAGGCGCTTAGCAACATCGGCCTGCTCAAGGACTTTCCCTTCACCTATACGCTGGTATGGGGCACGCTGCTGATGGCCGAGCTGGCGCAAAACCCGGACAGGCTGCGCCGGCCGGGCTTTGTGCTTCAGGCGGCGCCATGCCTGCTCCTGATGGGCGGCCTTAGGCACAACGGCATCCTGCCGATGCTCTTCATGGCGGCGGCGCTCATCGGGGTGGGCGTGCGTCACCGGCGGCTGGCAGGCCGGGCGCTGGCGTGCGCGCTGGTACCCGTGCTGCTGCTGGCTGGGTTCAAGGGTCCGGTGTACCGCCTGCTCAAGGTCGAACCCAACGAGGCGTCGATCTATACCACGATGTTCTGCGGCGTGGCCGCCTGCCTGCATCAGGAGAAGGAATTGAGCGACGAAGCCATGGCGAATCTGCAACGGGCCATGACGCTGGAGGACTGGCGCGCCTACTACAGCCGCTTTGAGGGGCATGACCGCTACCTCTACGCCCTGCCCAACGGCATGAACCTGACGCAGTTCACCGCGGGCGAGGCCTTTTCCATCTATCTGGAGGCCCTGGCCAGGTATCCCGATACCGTCATCAAGGACCGGCTGGACGGCATGAACCTGCTGTGGGACGTGACCCAGCCCGACGAAAGCTACAACACCGATTATTCCGACCACGCCTTCATCGAATCCGACGTGGGGCTGGTGGTGCCGGGGGCCGAGGAGGGCGAGGCGTACCGCAATCCCTCTTTGATCGCGCGGGCATACCGCTGGGCCGCGGCCTTCTCTTTTCCGGGTGAGGCGCTGACCGGCCAGCTGCACAACATGCTCCTGTGGCGCTCCGGCGCGTGGCTGATTCTGCTGTGCGCCATGATGCTGTACTGGCTCCGGCGGCGTCTGGGCAGCCTGTGGCTGTGCGTCGCGCCGCTAATGGGCAACCTGCTGGCCATGGTGCTGGTGCTGTATCATCAGAGTTTCCGTTACGTGTATTTCGTGCAGCCGCTGACGCTGTGCCTGCTGCTGCTGACCGTGCTCTTTGACGCGCGGCGCAGGCGGGCGGCCGTCGGCTCCTGAAAAACAGAACCGCCGCCCGCGGCAAAGCGCCGGGGCGGCGGATCTGTTTTTTCCCTGTCAATTCCGGGTCATAATCTGCAAAATCTTGCGGTCGGTTTCCCGCATGCCGTCGCGGCCCAGCTCGCCCACGTTGCGGATGGTGTTCTCGATGCCCTTGGAGAGAATGCCGTCGCCGCCATAGAACTGATGGCCCTTGCGATACATTTCAAAACCCAGGATGCCCGCGTCCACCGCCGAAGCGATCTTGGCGGCGCAGGAGGGCTTGGCGCCGTCGCAGACGATGCCGCTGACGATGGCCAGCGCGTTGACGATGGTATGGGCCACGGTTTTGTAATCGCCCGTCAGCAGATAGGCGATGCCCGCGCCCGCGCCGCTGCCCGCCGTCACCGCGCCGCAGTAGGCCGAGAGCTTGCCGATGGCCGTTTTCTGGTGAATGGCGCACAGGTTGGCCACGGCCAGCGCGCGGTACACGTCCTCCTGGCTCTTGCCGTATTCCCTGGCATATTCCAGCACGGGCAGGGATACCGTCAGCCCCTGGTTGCCGCTGCCGGAATTGATGACCACGGGCATTTCGCAGCCGCTCATGCGCGCGTCGCTGCCGGCGGCGGCCCGCGCGCGGGCGCGCACGCGCACGTCGTTGCCATAGGTGTCCAGCAGCACGTTGCCGATGTCCGCGCCCCAGCCGCTCTTGAGGCCCTCGGCCGAGATGGCGGTGTTGCACTCGATCTGACGGTCCAGCACGTCGCGCACGTCATCCGGGTCCAGGCAATCCGCAAAGGCGCAGATATCCTCCACCGTGAGCAGTGCGTAATCGACGGTCGGCTCGGCGCTTTCCACGCTGCCGTCCTCGCTGAAAAGGGTGTCTCCATCCACACGGATGCTGACGATATGAGTATGGCTTTGGCTGATGCGCACGCTCGCCTCGTGCTCCCCGCTCCACACGGTCACGATCATGTCCAGCAATATGCCGCTTTCCAGCGGCAGCACCTCCATGGGCGTCTCCGCGGCAAAGCGCTCAATCGCCTTGATCTGCTCCGGCGTCACCTTGCCCAGCACCTCCAGGCCTGCCCCCTCGTCGCCCGCGACGATGCCGGCGGCCACAGCCGCGCGGATGCCCTTCTGCCCGCCGGTGTTGGGTACGGTCACGCTTTTCACGTTTTTGATGATGTTTCCGCTGACCTCCGCGCGCACGCGGTCCGGCGTCCGCCCCAGGGCGTGGCGAGCCTTCGCTGCGCAATAAGCCAAAGCGATGGGCTCGGTGCAGCCGGTAGCCGGCACCAGTTCCTCACGCAGGATGGCGCAATAGGCCTGATAAAGGGCGTCGTTTCGCTCCATGGTTTTTGCCTCCTGTTGTAGGATGTTGTAAAAACAGCATATCATAAATCGTCGTGTTTGTACAACCGAAATTCATGATTTTGAAATATTTATGTATGTTCGTTTAGATATTGCGACGTTTTTTCTATCACATATCATAAAAATGATTAATTTTTTTATATTGTATTGACAAATCAGACGGATGATCTATAATCATATTACTGATAATATCAGACAAGGATAAGGGCATATGAATAATAGCAAGCCTCTGACCAATCTGATCCATGAGCAAATTTACCGGGATGTCATAGACGGCACCTTTTCGTCAAACGACACGCTGACGGAAAGCGCCCTGATTCAACGCTACGGCGTAAGCAAATCACCTGTGCGGGAAGCGCTCATTTCGCTGTGCGACGAGCGCGTGCTGCAAAGCATCCCCCGCAAGGGGTACCGCATCGTGCAATTTACGCTTGAGGAAGTGCGCCAGATAACCGAAACCCGTCAGGCGCTGGAGCTGTTTATGTTTGACAAGGCCTACCCCAGCATGGGCGAGCGGGAGCTGAACCTGCTTTTGGAATGCAATGAACGCATCCGCGCGGAGGATAGCCCCGAGGTGCCGGCAACCCGGCGCTGGGAAATCAACACGGGTTTCCATCTGCTGCTGGCTTCCTTCGCCGAAAACGACTATATGCTGAGCCTGCTCAAAAGCACGCTGCGCATCAACGCCCGCGCCGCCACGCGCTACTACGAAAGCATCTATTCCCCGGAGCTGGAGGAGAAAAAGCGCACGCATGAACGTTTTATTCAGGCATGTAAGGAGCGCGATTACCTATCCGCCCGCAGCATCCTGATGGACGATACCAATCAATTCTTCTGGTGGGAGGTACGACACAGATGAACCAGCGCGAAAGAGTGTTGGCTGCTATCAAGGGACAGCCGGTAGACCACGTTCCCTCGCTCTTCTCTCTTCACTTTCCCAAGGAAGTTTCCGCGGGCGAAGCCGCCGTGGAGGCCCACATCTCCTTCTACAAGCAAACCGGTGTGGACGTGATCAAAATCATGAACGAAAACCTTGAGCCCGCCATCGGAACGCTCGGTTCCGTTCAGGACTGGGACAAGGTGCTCGCCTACGGCCTGGACGCCCCCTTCATGACCCGGCAGATAGACCTGATCCGCCGCATTCTGGATCGCGCGGGCGAGGGCGTCTACTCCCTGGCGACCATTCACGGCGTGTGCGCTTCCACCATTCATCCCATCGAGGCCGCGCACGGCTATGTGGAATCGCGCCGGTTGATGTGCGAAAGCCTGCGCAGCGACCGTCAGCGCATGCTGGATGTGCACCGCCGCGTAACCGATACCATGTGCCAGCTGGCGCAGGCCTGCATCCGTGCCGGGGCCGACGGCATCTATTACGCCGCGCTGGGCGGAGAAAAGCATTTTTATACCGACGAGGAATTTGAAACCTGCATTCGTCCCTTTGACCTGCAAATCATGCAGGCGGCGCGCGAAGCGGGCGGTCATGTGTTCCTGCACATTTGCAAGGAAAACCTGAACATGGAGCGGTATCGCGGCTATGACCAGTGGGCCGACGTGGTCAACTGGGGCGTGTATGAAACCGACTACAGCCTGGAAGATGGCCGCAAGTTGTTCCCCGAAAGTACCATTCTGGGCGGACTGGCCAACCGCAGCGGCGTGCTGGCCGAGGGCCCGGAAGACGCCATCGCCAGGGAAGTGCGCGCCCTCGTGCAGCAATTTGGCACTCGCCGTTTCATTCTGGGCGCGGATTGTACGCTGCCTACGGACATACCTTATTCCAGAATAGCTGCCGCGGTGCAAGCGGCTGTTATATAAACCAAAAAGGAGGATTTCCCATGAAACGTATCCTGTCTGTTGCGATGGTGCTGGCCATGCTGCTGTGTACGCTTGTGCTGCCTGCGCTGGCCGAAACCAAAACCTATCCCGACGGTGTGCTCCAGTGGTGGTCCACGGGCCAGCCGGAGTTTCGCAAGCAGTATTTTGACACTTGGCTGGAAGCGCACCGCGATATCGCGCCTGGCGTTAGCATTGAGGCGACCGCCATTTCCACCACCAACGACGGCCAGCAGAAAATCGCCATGTACAACCTCGCGGGCGACTATGAGGCCATGCCCGAAATCCTGTTCCTGGACACCGTCGGCGTTGTCAACATGGCCATGAACGACCTGCTGCTCGACGTTACGGATTACTATACCCCCATTGCCGACCAGTTCGTGGACGGCGCGGCGGCTGACGCCACCATCAACGGCGTGATCTACGCCCTGCCCGACGCCGTGCGCCCGCAGATGCTGTTCTACAATGCGGCAATTTTCGAGGAGTACGACGTTGACCCCGCCATGATGTCCACCTTCGACGGCTACCTGGAGGCCGGCCGCCTGCTCAAGGAGCGCAGCAACGGCGAGGTCTACCTCTCCTACGTTGACCCCTCCACCTACACCTGGCGCTACTGGGGCCGCCGCGGCCTGATGCCGCAGGCCGGCGCCCGTATCTGGGACGACGAGGGCAATGTGGTCATCGGCGAGGACCCCGGCACCAAGCTGGCCCTGGGCTTCTTCGACCAGCTGTGCTCCGAGGGCCTGCTCTACAAGACCAACATGATGCAGCAGCCCCTCTACGAAGCCACCGACGAAGGCAAGATCGCCACGTTCTACATCGGCGCGTTCTGGGATGAATTCATGCGCGGCAACCTGACCAAGACCGTGGGCGACTGGCGCGTCATGCCGCCTCCCGTCTTTGAGGAAGTCGGCACTTCGGGCGCTCCCGTGAGCACCTATTTCTGCCTGGTGGATACCCATGACGACACCTACACCGACCTGATTCTGCAGATGTGGTACGATTTCGCCACCGACGGCGAAGCCTACAAGACCTGGGTCAACAAGATGACCGAGATCAACGGCCCCTACAACAACCCCATCTCCAAGGAGATGCTCACCGACCCGTTCTGGCAGGAGCCTTCCGACTTCTACGGCGGCCAGTCTTTCCGCAAGGCGGAGAGCGACGCTCTGGCCAACCCCTCCACCAACATGGTCGTAACCCCCAGCGATGCTGAGGCGGACGAGATCATCAGCGCGGAGATTGAAAAGTATGTCGCCGGCGAGCAGACCATGGACGAGGCCATCGCCAACATGGACCGCGAGCTCAAGACCCGCATCGGTCAGGCGCAAATGCCCTGAACCATGAACATGCGGCATGGAGAGCGGCACGCCGCTCTCCATGCCGCCGCGCATGCATGATTAAAGAAAGGAACGAATGGAACATGAACAAAAAAGAACGCCTGATGGCGGTTTTGAACCACCAAAAGCCCGATCGTATCCCGGTGGGATTCTGGTTTCATTTTGAGGGCGAGCAGGCCAGGGGCGATGCCTGCGTGCAGGCGCATGTGAATTACTACCGTGAATCGGGCATTGACTTCATTAAAATCATGTCCGATGAACTGGGCTATCCCCTGCGCACAACCATCAGCTGTGCAGCCGACTGGCGCAACGTGGAACCGCTTCCCAGGGACGATCCCTTCTTTGAAAAGACGGTGGAACGCTGCGCCGCCATCAACGCCATCGTGGGCGATGAGTGCTATACGTTCTATAATTTCTTTTCGCCTTTCAACATTGTGCGTGCGTGCGACGTGTTCACCCCCGAAGCGCTTCAGGGCCGCAGCTGGGACGAAACCGTCATGGCGCACCTGCGCGAAGATCCCGACGCCCTGCGCCACGCTCTCAACGTCATCGCGGGCGACCTGGCCATTCTGGCGGAGCGGGTCATCCGCGAAGGCGGCTGCCTGGGCATCTATCAGAGCCTTCAGGGCGCTGAAAAGGGCCGCATGAGCCGCGAGGAATACGACAGCGTGGTCAAGCCGTCCGACATGATCGTGATCAACGCCTTCAACGCCGTCAGCTCCTACAACATTCTGCACATGTGTTCGTGGGCCGGTTTCCCCAACGATCTGAGTTACTGGAAGGATTATCCCTGCCGGGTGAAAAACTGGGGCACGGGCGTGGAAGAGCTGTCCATCTGGGACGGCGTCTCCTACTTCGGTTCCGATACGGTGCTCTTGGGCGGCCTGGACAACCGCCGGGATTATCCTCTCTACTGCGGCAATAAGGAACAGGTTCAGCAGGAGGTGCGCAATGTGCTTGCGCACATGGGGGATACGCCCTTCATCCTGGGGGCCGACTGCACGGTTCCCAACACCATTGATCTGGATCATATCCGCTGGGTCATCGAGGCCCTTGAGGCCGGGCTTTGACTGCTGACCTTGCCCGCGCGTGCCGCTGACGGCGGCCGCGCGGGTACCAGAAGGGGGGTTGCCATATGAAACAAAGGTTCTGGAAGCGCCATGGCTTCGCCTATCTTGCCATCAGCCCTTTTTTTATTCAGTTTCTGATTTTCCAGCTCGTACCTACTATAGCCACATTCTACTATAGCTTTACCAACTGGAACGGCATGAAGGAACCTCGCTGGATTGGCTGGAGCAACTATGCGATGATGCTGGAGGATTACCAGTTTATCGACAGCCTGCGCAACACCGCCCTGTACTGGGTGGTAGGCGTCATGGGAGTACTGTGCCTGTCGCTGATGATCGCTTCGCTGCTCAACAGCCAGGCGCTCCGGTTCAAAAGCTTTTTCAAAACCGTCACCTTTTTGCCCTATGTATGCGCCTCCATGGCCATGGGTTTGATCTTCGGCATGCTGTTTGATGAAAATGCCGGCCTGATCAATGCCATCATCGAATCCTTCGGCGGCCAGGCGCTTCCGTGGCTGACCAGCAGCAAGCTGGCGCGCATTCCCGTACATATTCTCTTCATCTGGCGCACCATTCCTTGGTATACGCTGATTTTCCTGTCCGGCCTGCTGAATATTCCCACGGAATACTATGAGGCCGCCACTGTGGACGGGGCCTCGGGCGCGCAAAAATTCTTCCGCATCACGCTGCCGCAGCTGAGCAATATCTCGTTTTTCTGCTTTGTAACCATCACCGTGGACGCCTGGAAAATCTTCAACGAGCCTTATACCCTGGCCGGTCCGGGCTCCTCCAATACCTCGCTGTTCCAGCTGATGTATACCAACGCCTTTAAGATTTTCAAAATGGGCTACGCCTCGGCGCTGGGCGTGGTGCTGATCCTGGTGCTGCTGATCATCTCCCTGATCCAGTTCAGGGTGCGGCGGGCCCAGGGCGAAATATAAGGCAAGGAGGGACCGCGCATGAGTTATCGCACCAAGAAAAATCTCTGGAAGCTGCTGGTCTACCTGCTGATGGCCGTAATCGTCGTGATTTGCCTGTTTCCCGTCGTATGGTCGTGCATCATTTCCATCAAGAGCGTGGGCGAAAAAGTGTCCGGTTTCAGCGCGCTGACCATCAGCCAGCCCACGCTGGCCAACTACGAGCGCCTCTTTGAGCTGCTGCCCATCTGGCAGCACCTGGGCAACAGCGTATTCACCTCGGTGATGGGCACGCTCACCACGCTGTTCTTCTGTTCGCTGGCGGGCTTTGCCTTCGCCAAATACCGCTTTCCCGCACGCAACGCGCTGTTCTACTTTGTGGTCGCCACCATGACCATTCCTGCGGAGGTCGGCTCCATTCCGCTGTTTTTGATCATGCGAAACCTCGATCTGATCAACAACCTCTGGTCGCTGATTCTTCCCAGGCTGGCCACGGCGGTGGGCGTGTTCTACCTCCGCCAGTACATGATGGAGGTGCCCGATGAGATTCTGGAGGCGGCCCGCATCGACGGCTGCCGCGACTTTGGCATCTTTGTGCGGGTGGTCTGTCCCATCGTAAAGCCGGCGCTGGCCTCATGGGCCTCGCTTACGCTGATTGCGCGCTGGAACGATTTCTTCTGGCCGCTGCTGTTCCTCAACAAGAGCTCCAAGTACACGCTGATGGTGTCCGTCTCCATGCTGCCCCTGAGCGACGGCCTGGCCACGCCCTGGCAGGTGATTCTCTCCGGCACCACGCTGGTCATCGTGCCCAGCATCGTGATCTACCTGTTTATGCAGACCTTCCAAAAGGAGGGCGCCACCGCCGGCGCCGTCAAAGGCTGACCTATTTCGGATCGTTATGGAGGATACGTTTATGAAACGCTATGAACCCGCCCCCGGCTTTTCCATTCCCTGCGCCGCCATGGGCTGCATGCGCATTGCCGATATGGACGTGCGCAGCCTGGAAGCGCTGATCATGACCGCGCTGGAGGGCGGTGTGGATTTCTTCGACCATGCGGATTTCTACGGCAACCATCAGTCCGAAGTGCGCTTTGGCGAAGTGCTGGCCGCCAATCCCAGCCTGCGCGACCGCATGATTGTGCAAAGCAAATGCGGCATTCGTACCGGTTTCTATGACTCGTCCTATGAGCACATCGTTGCCAGCGCCGAAAACAGCCTGCGCAAGCTGCACACCGATCATCTGGACGCGCTGCTCATCCACCGTCCGGATGCGCTGGCGGAGCCGGAGGAAATCGCCCGTGCGTTCCGCGACCTCAAGGAATCCGGCAAGGTGCGTTACTTCGGCGTCAGCAACCACAACCCCATGCAGATGGAGGTGTTGCAGCAGGCCGTCGGCGAGCGGCTGTTGTTCAACCAGATGCAGATGAGCGTGGTCCACACCGGCATGATCGACCAGGGCATCAACGTCAACACCACCTTCCCCGGCTCGGTGGACCGCGACGGCGGCGTGCTTGAATACTGCAAGCTGAAAAAGATTGTGCTACAGGTATGGTCGCCCTTCCAGTACGGGTTTATCGAGGGCGTGTTCCTGGATAACCCGGACTTCCCGGAAGTCAACCGCATTCTGGATGAGATGGCCGAAAAATACGGCGTGACCAAGACCGCAATGGCCGTGGCCTGGCTTACGCGCATCCCCATGATGATTCAGGTCATCTCCGGCACCACCAATCCGGAGCGCATGAAGCAGATCATATCGGGCGCGAACACCCAGATTTCGCGCGAGGACTGGTATGCCATCTATCGCGCGGCAGGCAACCGGCTTCCGTAAGCGGCCGAATGCCGCCCAAACGATTCAGGGGCGCGGAGGAAAATTTCCTCCGCGCCCCTGCGTTTAGGCCACAAACGTCAGGAAATAGGTCAGCGAATCCTGAAGCGCCGCCAGGCACGCCTGAATGATGTTGGAACTGACGCCCGTGGTGGTCCATACGTGGCTGCCGTCGGTGCTCTCAATGAGCACGCGGACCACGCTGGCCGTGCCGCCGCTGTCGATGACGCGCACCTTGAAATCGCGCAGGCGCATGCGCTCCACCTGCGGATAAAAGACCAGCAACGCTTTTCGGAGCGCCAGGTCCAGCGCGTTCACGGGGCCGTCGCCCTCGGCGGCGTTGATCTCTTCGCGCCCATCCACACTCACTTTGATATATGCCTGCGCGCTGCGCTCGTCGCGCTGGTTGCCCGAAAGCACGTGGAAGTCCCGCACCTCAAAGTACCTTTTGCTCATGCCCAGCGTGTCCAGCGCCATCAGGTCGAAGCTGCCGTCAGCGCTCTCGTAGGCATAGCCGCGCAGCTCGCGCTGCTTGAGGCGTTCGGTCACCTGCTTGACGCGCGGATCATCGCGGCTGATATCGGGCAGAAGGCGCTTGAGGCGCGCATATACGCCCGTGCGCCCCACCTGCTCGCTGAGCAGAAAGCGGCGCTGGTTGCCCACGCTCTCCGGGGCGATGTGCTCAAAGCTGGCCGCGTCCTTCACCACGCCGTCGATGTGCATGCCGCCCTTGTGCGCAAAGGCGCTGTACCCCACATAGGGCGCGCGGGGATTGGGGGTCAGGTTCATCACTTCCAGGATCTCGCGCGTGGTCTGGGTCAGCTGGTGCAGGGCTTCCGGCGGCACCAGCTCATAGCCCATCTTGAGCTGCAGCGTGGCCAGCAGCGTGCTCAAATTGGTGTTTCCGCACCGCTCGCCCACGCCGCCCACGGTGGCCTGCACCATAGTCGCGCCCGCGCTCACGCACGCCAGGCTGCCCGCCACGGCCAGGCCCATATCGTCGTGGCAGTGGATGCCCACCCGCACGCCGCCCAGCGCGCAAAGCACCTCCGCCATGCGGGAGCGCAGGCGCTCCGGCAGGGTGCCGCCCTTGGTATCGCACAAAACCAGCACGTCCGCGCCGCCCTGCATCGCCGCCCGCAGGGCCTCCATGGCGTAGTCCCGGTCATATTCCATGCCGTCGAAGAAATGCTCGGCGTCAAAAAGCACGCGCCGCCCCTCTCCGGCCAGATAGGCCACGCTTTCACGGATCATGCGCAGGTTTTCCTGCGGCGTCACGCGCAGAACCTCCGTCACCTGCCGGATATCCGCCTTGCCAAAGAGGCTCACCACCGGCTGCTCCGTGCCAAGCAGCGCGGCCAGCCCCGCGTCCCGTGCGGGATTGGCGCCCGCGCGGCACGTGCTGCCGAAGGGCACCAGCACGGCATGGGTCAGAAAGGGGGCCTTGCGCGCCTCCTCAAAAAAGGCCTCGTCCTTGGGGTTGCCGGTGGGGTTGCCGCCCTCGATGAGGGGCACGCCCAGCCGGTCCAGCGCGAGGGCGATCTTGCGCTTGTCCGACAGCGAGTGGTCCACGCCCTCGCCCTGCGCGCCGTCGCGCAAAGTGGTATCCAAAAGCTCGATGCGCTGCATGGCGCGTCTCCTTTCAGCGGCTGGCCGCCGCATAGACCGCATTGTGCAAAAGACGCCTGACCCGGTAGATCTCCAGGCTGTCGCGCGAGGGGCAGACGCGGTTGGTCAGGAAGATCACATACAGGCCGCTCGTGGGGTCCAGCGCGAAGCTGGAGCCGGTAAAGCCCGTATGCCCCACCGTTTCGCGGGGGAAGAGGTCGCCGGTATAGCCGTTGTCATAGGCCGGCAGGTAAAACGACAGGCCGCGCCCCTGCGCCATGCCGGGGGTGTGGTTGCGCATGGCCAGCTCCACCGTGGCGGGACAGAGGTAGTGCGTGCCGTCCGGCAGCTGGCCGCGGTGGCAGAGCATCTGCAAAAACAGCGCCAGGTCGTCCATGTTGCCAAACACGCCGGCGTTGCCCGCCACGCCGCCCAGAAAGCGCGCGTTTTCGTCATGCACCACGCCCTGCAGGCAGCGGCCGTCGTCCTGCATCTCGGTGGCGGCGATGTTGCCGTCCTGGGGCAGGTAGCCGGTATCGCGCATTTTCAGAGGCCAAAAGACCTCCTTCATGGCCAGCTCGTTCAGTCCCATGCCGTAGAGGCACTCCAGCAGCTGTCCCAGCAAAATGAACCCCGCGCAGCAGTATCTCACCCGCGCGCCCGGCGGGGAAATCAGCGGAGCGCCGAGAATCGTTTCCGCGCTGTTTTCCGGCTGGCCCGACAATTCCCACAGGTGCAGCCCCGTGGGAAAGCCCGCCGTGTGCGTGAGGATCTGCGCGATGGTGATGTCGCGCTTATCTGCGGGCGCGTCCAGAAACGTGCCCAGCCGGTCCCACAGGCACAGCCTGCCCGCCTCCATGGCACGCAGGGTGAGCATGCCCACCACCAGCGGCTTGGTGATGGAAGCCAGATCATAGCGGGTATGCTCGTTGGTCAGCGGCGCGTCGTCATCAATGGAGAGGCGGCCATAGGCGCGGCGGTAGAGTACGCGCTCGCCGCGTCCCACCAGCAGGCAGGCCGAGGGAAACGCGCCCGCCTCCAGCGCCCGGACGATCACCTCGTCCGCCAGCGAAAAATTGGGGCTATTGCGCATTTGCACGCCTCCTTTGCGCTTCGTTGGACCAGTACACCACCGAAAAGCCGTCCGCGCCCTTCATGCGCCTGACCAGCTTCCGCCTGGGGTTCACGGCCACCTTGTGGGCGCACAGGGCCAGCATGGGCGCGTCGCCCGCGCTGTCGCCATAGGCCCAGGAAGCGGCATAGTCCACCATGTCGCCGCGCGCGGCCAGGTCCTCGGCCAGGCGCAGGGGCTTTTGCACGCCGCGGCAGTTTTCACCCGCGATCAGGCCGGTGTATACGCCGTTTTCCACATGCATGCGCGTGCCGATGATGCGCCGGATGGGCAGCTCGTCCTTGAGCGCCTCCAGGTAAAACGAGGGCGACGCCGTGATCAGCAAAACCTCCGCGCCCTCGGCATGCCGCTTGCGCAGCTCCTCCACGCCCTGGGGATACAGCCTCGGAATCAGCTCCTCCCGGCAGAAGGCCCGGCCCAGCGCCTCCACGCCGGCCTGCTCCCGGCCCGCCAGGAAGGACAGGCTCTCCCGCTTGGCTCTCTCCGCCGTGGCCAGGCGCAGGCCATAGGCGGCCGCCCACAGCGCCGCGCGCGCCAGGCCGCCCGCGCCGGTCAGCCCCCGCGCGTGGGCGTAGCGCACAAAGCGCACGATGGAATCTCCCCGGATGAGCGTTCCGTCAAAGTCAAAAAGCGCATAGGGCTTCTGCAAGGTCCTTCCCCTCCTGACGGCATCGCGGCCAAGCCGCTCCGTTGGGAGTATAGCACGATTTGCGCAAAAACGCCACCATCCGCTTGCATTCGCGGCGCAGGTATGATATAAATGGCAATGAAATCCGTTTTTTACCGGGGTGGAGACGCTTATGGGGAAGCTGTATACCTTTCTGCGCGGCACGGCGCGCGTTTTGCTGCCGAAGATGCAGGCCGAGTGGGCCGTGCCCTTTGACGGGCAGCCCAGCGTCTTTTGTCCCAATCACGCGGGCGCGTTCGGCCCCATCGACATGTGCGCGTTTTTCCCCTTGAGCGACCGTTGCCATCCCTGGCTCAACGCCGCCGTGATGGACCCCAAGCTGGTGCCCGCCTATGTGCGGCAGGACTACTGGTGGCGGCCCGGCTGCAAGCTGGAGCCGCTGTATAACGCGACGCTCCCCTACCTGGCGGCGGCGGTGCTGCCGCCCATCCTGCGCAGCGTGCCGGGCGTGCCGGTGTACCACGACATGCAGGTGATCAAGACCTTTCGCAAGAGCATCGAATACCTGCGCCAGGGCGACCATCTGATCATCTTCCCCCAGCAGCCGTCCGGGTTTCAGGCCCATTATCAGGAGCTGAACAAGGGCTTTTTGCAGATCGCGCCCATGGCCTGGCGCACGCTGCATTTGCGGCTCAAGTTCTATCCCGTGCACATCGACTACAAAAAGCGTTTCTTCCGCATCGGAGCGCCGGTGGAATACGACCCGGACGCGAGCCTCAAGGAGCAGGAGCAGCGCCTGCTCGACGGCATCGCGGCGGGCATTTGAGCATGGCAAAAGGACCGGTCCTTCTGGGCCGGTCCTTTTGCCTTATCCCCGCTCTTCCAGCGCGCGCTTTCCGATGAGGTAGCTGCCCACCAGCCCGCTCACCGGGAACAGCGCCGGGGCCACGATGTACTCATCCATGTGTTCAAGCACCGCGGGCGACTGCACGTACCCGCCCAGCAGGCGCAGCGTCTCCTCCCGCACCATGGGAAGCAATGCCGCCCGCTGCATCACGCCGCCGCCCAGCACAATGCGTTGGGGGCTGACGGTCAGGATCAGGTTGACGCACATCTGCGCCAGATAGTGCGCTTCCAGCCGGAACGTGGGATGATCGTCGGGCAGGCCCCGCGCGTCGCCGCCGATGCGCGCGCCAATGGCCGGACCCGCGGCCAGCCCCTCCAGGCATCCGTCATGATAGGGGCATACGCCGCGCGGGTTGGGGTCGTCGGGATGCGGCCGAAGCAGCATGTGCCCCACCTCGGGATGCAAAAGGCCGTGCACGGTGCGGCCGCCCACGTATACGCCGCCGCCCACGCCCGTGCCGATGGTCACGTACACCGCGCTTTCGCAGCCGCGGGCCGCGCCGCGCTCCACCTCCGCGATCACGGCGGCGTTGACGTCGGTGTCGATGGCGGCGGGAATGTCGCGCCCGTCGAGCAGGCCCTTGAGCAGCGGATAGTCGCGCCACTTGAGCTTGGGCGTGGAGGTGATGTTTCCATAGGTGGGCGAGGCGGGGTCAAGGTCCAGCGGGCCGAAGCTGCCCACGCCCAGCGCGTCGATGGCGTGATCGCGGAAAAACCCGATCATGCGCGGCATGGTGATCTCCGGGGCCTCGGTGGGAATGGTCAGGCGTTCCAGCTCCTGCCCGTCCCCGTCGTACACGGCGAGCACCATCTTGGTGCCGCCCGCTTCCAGCGCTCCGATTCTGGTCATGGATTTCCATCTCCTTTATCTGCCGTTTGCGTAGTGAAAGCATAGACCGCAAAGCCGTCCTCCTCCGCCTCCAGCACGGCGGTCACGGGCTGTTCCAGCTGCCGTTCAAGGCAGGCCATGAACGCCTCCGACGGCTTCGCGTCCGCGCCGGTCACCAGCCGCAGGGAGCTGTCGGCGAAATCCGCGATGCGCAGGCCGTCGTGCTCGTAGCCGAAGCGCGCAAGCGCCGCGCAGTAGCCCTCGGAATGGTTGTTCCAGCCACCCCAGGCCAGCAGGAGGTTGTCCGGCTTTCCCGCGCTCCAGTCGGGAAAGAGCGAGCGGTCGTCGCCGAGGGAGAGGTCTGCGATCAACAGCCGGTCCTCATGGGCCAGGGCGTAGCGTTCCAGCCGGGTGCAGGCGGATTCGCCCTGTCCCGGGAAAGGGTTATAGGTGTTATGGTACGCCGTTTTGACGCAGGGCGCAAGCAGCAGGGCGCACATCACAACCGCCGCAACCGCCACCGCCCGGTGCAGGCTGCGCCCGGCGCTCCACAGCCCCGCCGCGCCATGCAGCACCAGCCACATCGCCAGCGCGATGGCGGGCATCAGCACCGTCATGGCCGCGCGGGCGGGCAGACGCCCCATCCATGCCAGATACAACAGCATTGCCGCTGCCGCAAAGCCTACCCCAACCGAGGCCAGAAACGGCCACAGCCGCGAGCCGCGCGGGCCCGCCAGCGCCAGCAGCGCCGCCAGGGCGCACAGCCCGGCCAGCGCCGCGCATGCCCAGTACGCGCCCCGGCTGCGCCTGAAGAGCACACGCAGGGTTTCCAGCGCCTCCTGCGGGGTGTGCGCCTCCTCCGGGGGCTCAAGCGCCGCCAGCGCTTCCGTGGTCACGCTCGCGTCCAGCAGGCAGCCGGATAGGGCCAGCTCCGCCATTTCAGGGGTCAAGCCGGCGGCCTCCAGCGCCTCCGTCTCCGCCGCGGCCAGGCCGCCATAGTCGACGGCCTGCGTGCGCGCGGCCTGCCAGGCCAGGTAAGAGGCCCGCTCCGGAGCGGAGAGCTGCACCGCGCGCACCCCGGCCGATACGCCAAAGAGCACGGCCACCGCCGCAGCTCCGGCCCCCAGCGCGCGCCAGGGGGCCCGTTTCATCAGCCCCAGCGCCGCAAGCGCGCCCACCCACAGGCACAGCGAGGGCAAAAACGCCTGTGCGCGCAGCAGATACGCTCCATAGAGCAGCGCGCCGGACCCCAGTGCGCCGCGGACGGCGGCTTTGTACCCGGCCCGCCAGTCTACCGCCATGAGCCGCCACACCGCCGCGCCGCCCGCTGCTGCTGCCGTCAGGGTATAGGTAACGCTGGTCAGCCCCTCGGCAGCCAGGCCCAGCAGGTACGCCATTCCGGCCAGCCAGCCGCACCAGGCGGGCAGCGCCAGCCGCTGCGCCGCGCGCATGGCGAAGAGCACGGCGGCATAGGCGCTCAGCCACAAAAGCGCCGCCTGCGCCACGCTGAACCAGGCCACGCCCGGCCACAGCAGGGACAGGCCATGCATCAGCCAGCCCAGAAACGTATGCGTGATGTAGTTGAAGCTCTCATAGACGCCGCCCACCATCCCCCCGAAGGAGCGGACCAGCAGCACATCGTCCCCCAGGTCGTAATGCGGGTTGGTGCAGGCAAGCACATAGGCCAGGAGGGCGGCCACGGTCGCCGCCGCCGCAAGGCGCTGCGGCCATCGCTTTCCAACGCGTCGCACAGGCAGTTCCTCCCTTTGCTCATTCCCTCAAAGGATAGCCGGGCCGGCAGAAAAAGTCAAGGGAGGTTTCGCCCTTTTTCGATCTGTGGTATAATCAGGCGGAGCAGGATTGACTTTGAAGGAGGGCCTCCGATGTCGAAGGTTTTTTCGCATCTGTGTTCTAAAAGCGTTTCCCGCCGCACGCTGGCGCGGCTGCTGGCCGCCGTCTTTTTTCTTTCGCTCATTCCGCTGATTCTGATTGCGCTGTACAACTATCCGGCGGATGACGACTATGGCTATGCCCTTCCCGGCGCTACAGCCTGGGTCCAGACCGGCTCGCTTGGAGAGGTTGCCCGCGCCATCGCGGATAAGGTTAAAGATACTTACTTCAACTGGCAGGGCGCCTTTGCCTCCTCCCTGCATATGGCCTGTTCGCCAATGATTTTTTGTCAGCGGCTGTACTTTATCAGCAACTGGACGATGCTGGCTCTGCTGTGCCTGTCCATCGGTTATCTGCTCAAAGGCATATTGCGTACGCTGCCCGGCGCTGATCGCAGCACTTTCTGGATCGTATATGCAACCATATGCATTTTGACCATCCAGTTCATGCCCTCCATCAGCGACGGCATATACTGGCATACCGGCGGCGTATATACCATCACGGCCATTATGGCGCTGTTTATGCTCGGGCTGATTTTCCGAAGCCGCCAGCCCCAGTCCCTCCCCCGTGCCCTGTGGCGCGGCGCATGCCTGGCGGTGCTGGGCGTCCTGGTGGGCGGCGGCAACTATGGCGCCATGCTCGGCGCCTTCACGCTGCTTGTGCTGTTGACCATTCACGCCTTTGTCTGCCGGGATCGCAGCCGCTTTCACTGTCTGGTCGGCTTTGTTTTCCTGACCGCCGCCATGATCATCAGCGTCGCCGCTCCGGGAAACAGCCAGCGCTTTGCCATGAGCGAGGAGACGCTGTCCGTATCCAATGCGCTGGTTACCTCCGTGCTGGATTCCTTTGACCTTTTTGGCGAATTGCTGACCCCGCAGCTTTTGGCAGCGTTGATGCTGATTTTGCCTGTGATGTGGGAGCCGCTGAAGCAGAGCGAATACCGTTTCCGCCATCCATTGTTGGTGTTCGTTGCGCTCTACGGGCTGTTTGCTGCCGCGATCGTGCCCGGTGTCTATACGCAGTCCGACTACCTGGCCGGCCGCTATTACAATATTCTTTATATTTACTTCCTTGTGCTCGCCATTGGAAGCGCGCTCTATGCCGAAGGCTGGCTCATCCGGCTGCTGGAAAGCCGGCAGGATTCCCAGGCCGTTCACCTGATGGCCGCCGCGCAGACGCTCGGCGCGCGTTTCGGCGCGGTCTACCTGGCGTTGTGCATCGCCCTGACCGCATTCGGAGGGTTTGCGTTCACCATCATGAATACCTCCTCGGTCAGCGCCATTAAATCTCTGGTAACCGGCGAGGCATCCCGGTTTCAGCAGGATATGCTGGAGCGTCAGGAGTATATCCGCATAACGGATAGCGATGTAACCGCCGTTCAGCCCCTGGATGGTCAACCCTATGTGTTCAAGCAGGATCATCTGGCCTTTCAGGGGATCTATGGCCGTATACGGTATATGAAAATGTATTTCGAACTGTTCTACAACGCGCAGAACCCCTAGCGCGTGCAATAACGCAACGCCGCCGTCCCTTTGACATGACGGCGGCGTTTGATGTTTGCAGCCCGGTTCACACCCTCTGCCACAGCACCTGATAGGTATGTCCGTCCGTGCCTCTGGCCGGGCGGTAGGGCTTTCCGCCCGGCGGCGGCGTTTCCGACCGGTGGGCATAGGCCACGCGGCAAACGCGCCCGTCCACCTGCTGCATGCCCACCCACAGGCCGTCGGGTCCGCCCGCCTGCGC
>LBJMC04200__coassemble_522_pt1 | contig 25140 bp, 24 predicted proteins | sample LBJMC04200__metabat2_low_PE_012 | metagenome-assembled genome bin LBJMC04200
TGCTCGTCAGCCTCGGCGGCCTGTGCGCGGCGGCGTATGCCGTCCGCAGGCGGCGGGCGCGGTAAGCGCGAATGACCCATCAGCCCATGAGGCCGTGGACCCTGCGTCCGCGGCCTTTTCGCTCCTTCGCGGAATAAGGTCCCCCCCCGCGAAAAAGGCGGCTTTTCATCGGGCGGCAGCCGGGTCTTGGCTTTCCGCCGCGCTTGTGATATACTATTTCGTAAAACCACGGCGCGCCGCTCCGCAACCGTAGCGAGGCAGCCCGGCAGGAGGGGGCGGCGGCGCGGAAAAAAGGCAGTACGGAAGGAGCGTTTCCCCATGGCGGTGTGGAACCCAAAGATCGAATGCGCAAAGAGAAGCGAGATCGAAGCGATTCAGCTGGAGCGGCTCAAGTGGAGCGTGCAGCACGCCTACGACCATGTGCCCATGTATCATGACAAGATGGTCCAGGCGGGCGTGAAGCCGTCGGATATCCGCACGCTCAAGGACATTGCAAAGATTCCCCTGACCACCAAGACCGAGCTGCGCGGGCAGTATCCTTTTAAACTACTGGCCGTGCCCATGCGCGAGGTGGTGCGCATCCACGCATCCAGCGGCACCACGGGCCAGCCCATCACCGCCGGCTACACCCGGCGCGACCTGGATACCTGGGCGGAGTGCATCGCGCGCATCGCCACGGCGGGCGGCGCGACGGAAAACGACATCGCCCAGATCAGCTTCGGATATACCCTCTTTACCGGCGCGTTCGGCCTGCACGGCGGGCTTGAGAAGATCGGGTGTGCCATCATCCCCATCTCTAGCGGCAACACCGAACGCCAGATCAATATCATGCGCGACTTCGGCTCCACCGTGCTGATCGCCACGCCCAGCTACGCCCTTTACATGGCCGAGGTGGCCGAGCGCATGGACGCGCTCAAGGACATCCGCCTGCGCGTGGGCCTCTTTGGCGCGGAGGCCAGCACCGAGGAGATGCGCGCCGAACTCGAACGCCGCTATCACATTCTGGCCACTGAAAACTACGGCCTGACCGAAGTGATGGGGCCGGGCGTGAGCGGCGAGTGCGAATACAAGTGCGGCATGCACATCAACGAGGACTGCTTCCTGGCCGAGATCATCGACCCCGATACCGGCGAGGTGCTGCCCATGGGCGAGCAGGGCGAACTGGTGCTCACCACCCTTGCCAAGGAGGCACAGCCCGCCATCCGCTACCGCACGCGTGACATCACCCGCCTCATCGAGGAGCCCTGTGCCTGCGGCCGCACGCAGCTACGCATGGAGAAGATCAAGGGCCGCAGCGACGACATGCTCATCATCCGCGGGGTGAACGTGTTCCCCTCGCAGATCGAAAGCGTGCTGGTGGGTCAGCCGGGCATTGGCCCGCATTACGAAATCGTGGTCACCCGCGAGCATTTCACCGACCATTTGCAGGTCAAGGTGGAGCTGGTGGATGCCTCGCTGCTTGAAAAATACAGCGAGCTGGAAAAGGTGCGCGACCGCATTCGCGCGCAGCTGAGGACCGTGCTGCAACTGGATGTGGAGGTGACGCTGGTGTCGCCCAACACCCTGAAACGGTTTGAAGGAAAGGCAAAGCGGGTCACGGACCTGCGCTGAGGAGGAACGACGCAATGGATGAAAAAATGCTCACGGATGACGTATTCGTAGCCGATCCGGTGGAAGAAAGGCTGATGCTGGGCAACGAGGCCGTGGCGCAGGGCGCGTGGGAAGCGGGCCTGCGCGTGGCCGCGAGCTATCCCGGCACGCCAAGCACCGAAATCACGGAATGCGTGGCGCGCTTCCCGGAGGTGGACTGCCAGTGGGCACCCAATGAAAAGGTGGCCACGGAGGTGGCCTTCGGCGCGGCCATGGCGGGCGCGCGCGCCATGACCTGCATGAAGCATGTGGGCGTGAACGTGGCCGCCGACCCCATTTTTACCGCGGCCTATACGGGCGTGAACGCGGGCCTGGTGGTGGTCTGCGCGGACGACCCGGCCATGCATTCCAGCCAGAACGAGCAGGACAGCCGTTACTATGCCCGCGCGGCCCATATCCCCATGCTAGAGCCGTCGGACAGCCGGGAGTGCCATGCCTTTACCCGCCTGGCCTTCACCATGAGCGAGGAGCTGGATACCCCGGTGTTCCTGCGCCTGACCACCCGCGTGGCGCACGCGCGCAGCGTGGTGGCCATCGGGGAGCGCGCGGACGTGCCCCTGCGCCCCTACCAGAAGGACGCCATGAAATACGTCATGATGCCCGGCATGGCCCGCAAGCGCCACCTCAAGGTGGAGGCGCGCGAGGCGTTTCTCTCCGAGGCGGCCAACCGCCTGCCCATCAACGTCATCAAGATGCGCGACACGTCCGTGGGCATCATCACCAGCGGCGTGTGCTATGAATATGTGCGTGACGCCATGCCCCACGCCAGCACCCTCAAGCTGGGCATGGTGTACCCCCTGCCCATGAAGCTGATCCGTGAGTTTTCCCAGAAGGTGGAACGCCTGATCGTGGTGGAGGAGCTGGAAGGGCTGATCGAGCGCGAGGTGCTGGCCGCGGGCATCGCCTGCGAGGGCAAGAGCCTCACCGGCATTCAGGGCGAGCTGAGCGTGGAGAAGCTGCGCAGCGTGCTGCTGGGCGCGCCCATGCCTCAGGGCGAGGATACGTCCATCCCGGCCCGTCCGCCGGTGCTGTGCCCCGGCTGCCCGCATCGCGGCGTGTTTTATGTGCTCAATAAACTGGGCATGCGCGTGATGGGCGATATCGGCTGCTATACGCTGGCTGCGCTGCCGCCGCTGAGCGCCATGGATGCGTGCCTGTGCATGGGCGCGAGCATCGGCATGGCCGGCGGCGCGGAGCGCGCGCAGGGCAAGGCGTTCTCGCGCGGCACCGTGGCGGTGCTGGGCGACAGCACCTTTATCCACAGCGGCATCACCTCGCTGGTCGATGCGGTGTACAACCGCGAAACCATCACCGTGGTGATTCTCGACAACCGCATCACCGGCATGACGGGCCACCAGCAAAACCCCGCCACCGGCTATGACATCCACAACCAGCCCGCGCCCCAGCTCAATCTGGAAAAGCTGGTGGAAAGCTGCGGCGTGACCGACGTGCGCGTGGTGGACCCCTTCAACCTCAAGGCCACCGAGCAGGCCATCCGCGAGGCTACCGACAACGAGCAGGTGAGCGTGGTCATCGCGCGCCGCCCCTGCGCGCTGCTGGATAAAACGGCGCGGCCGTCCTTCGTGATCGACGGGTGCCGGGGCTGCGGCGCGTGCATGAAGCTGAGCTGCCCGGCCATTGAGCGGCATGGAAAGCTCGTGGAAATCAACCCCGCGCTGTGCATCGGCTGCGGCATGTGCGCGCAGGTATGTCCCTTTAAGGCCATCAAGAGCGGCAGGGAGGCGAGGGTATGAGCAAGGCGGCATTTGATCTGGTCATCGTGGGCGTAGGCGGACAGGGCACGCTGCTGGCCAGCAAGATCCTGGGACGTTTGGCCCTGAGCGAAAACTGCGGCGTTAAGGTCAGCGAGGTGCATGGCATGAGCCAGCGCGGCGGCAGCGTCATCACGCATGTGCGCGTGGGCGACAGCGTGCATTCGCCCATGGTGGCGCTGGGCGGCGCGGACTATCTGATCAGCTTTGAGGCGCTGGAGGCCGCCCGCGCGGCGTGCTATCTCAAGCCCGGCGGAACGGCCATCGTCAACACCCAGCATATTTTGCCCATGCCGGTCATCACCGGCGCGGCGGCCTACCCGGACGACCCGCTTTCCGCCCTGGCATCCTATCGCGTGGAAAGCGCCGACGCGCTGGGTATCGCGGTGGAATGCGGAAGCCAGAAGGCGCTGAATCTGGTGCTGCTGGGTATGTTCAGCCGACACCTGCCCTTTGAGGAAGCGGCCTGGCGGGACGCCATCGCCGCCTGCGTGCCTCAAAAAACCCTGGAAGTCAATCTGGCGGCCTTCGCGCGCGGCCGCGCCCTGATGGGCTGATATACATCCGCTGTGTAAGGAGAGAGGACCCATGGAGCAAGTCTACTGGAACCCCACCATGGAAACCATGCCGCGCGAGCAGCTTCGCGCCCTGCAAAACGAGCGCCTGCGCGACGTGGTACGCCGCGTATACGAGCACGTGCCCTTCTACCGCAACAAGATGCAGCAGCTGGGCATCACGCCCAACGACATTCACGGTGTGGAGGATCTGCACCTATTGCCCTTCACCGAAAAGCAGGACCTGCGCAACAACTACCCCTTCGGCCTCTTTGCCGTGCCCCAGAGCGAGATCGTGCGCATCCATGCCTCCAGCGGCACCACCGGCAAGCCGAGCGTGGCCGGCTACACCAGCGGCGATGTGGACCGCTGGGCCGAGCTCATGGCCCGCGCCATGTACTGCGCCAACGTCGGCAAGAGCGACATCGTGCAGGTGGCCTACGGCTACGGCCTGTTCACCGGCGGCCTGGGCGCGCACTACGGCGCCGAGCGCGTGGGCGCGAGCGTCATTCCCATGAGCGGCGGCAACACGGTTCGCCAGCTCATGCTGATGGAGGACTTCGGCTCCACGGCCCTTTGCTGCACGCCTTCCTATGCGCTCAACCTGGCCGACGCCATGGAGCGCGAGGGCATCACCCTGGACCGTATCCGCTTAAAGAGCGGTATCTTCGGCGCCGAGCCCTGGACCGAGGACATGCGCCGCCGCATCGAGGAGAAGATGGGCATCGACGCACTCAACGTCTACGGCCTCAGCGAGGTCATGGGCCCGGGCGTGGCCATGGAGTGCATGGCCAAAAACGGCATGCACATCTGGGAGGACCACTTCCTGCCCGAAGTCATCGGTCCTGACGGCGAGAGCCTGCCCTACGGCGAGCAGGGCGACCTCACCTTCACCACGCTCACCAAGCACGGCATGCCCCTCATCCGCTACCGCACCCATGACCTGTGCACCCTCACCGACGAGCCCTGCCCCTGCGGCCGCACCCATGTGCGCATGGGCCGCGTGATGGGCCGCACGGACGATATGCTCATCATCCGCGGGGTGAACGTGTTCCCGTCGCAGATCGAGCATGCGCTGCTCCAGGTGCCGGGCATTGAGCCGCATTACCACATCGTGGTGGATCGCGTGGGCACGCTGGACACCATCGAGGTGCAGGTGGAGCTGTCTCCCTCCGTGATGAGCGACACCGTGCGCGACCTGGAAACGCTCGAGCGCAAGATCGTCAACTCCCTGGCCAGCCACGCGCTGATTCATGCCAGCGTCAAGCTCTGCCAGCCCGGCACGCTGCCCCGCAGCGAGGGCAAGGCCGTGCGCGTGACCGACCGGCGTCATCTGCAATAACAGACGCCGCGCCCGCCCGGGGCGCCGTCAGTCCGTATCCCACCCAGAGATAAGGAGGAGCCAGCCATGTACGTAAAGCAGATTTCCGTGTTCATCGAAAACACCCCCGGCCGTCTGGCGCATTTTACCAAGCTTCTTGGGGACAATAACATCGACCTGGTGTCCCTGTCCGTGGCGGATACCACGCATTTCGGCATTCTGCGCGGCATCGTGGCGGATTACGAAAAGGCGGTCAAGCTCATCTCCGACAACGGCTATACCGTCAAGCTTACCGATGTGCTGGCCGTCAGCGTGCCCGATCATCCCGGCGGACTGGCCGAGGTGCTGGAGACGCTTTCCGGCCACGACATCGTGGTGGAATACCTCTACAGCTTCGTGCGCAACGCCGGCGACCATGCGCTGATCATCTTCCGCGTGGATAAGCTGGACGAGGCGGAAAAGGTCCTGACCGAGGCGGGCGTGCGCCTGCTGTCGCAGGACGAGGTGCGCGGCCTGTAAGCCGCGCGACAACACGCGCGCTTCTTGCGCGCAGGTGGGAAGGTTAGAGAATGCTCAGGCAAAACCGTGTCGAGATCGACATGGACGCAATCAGAAACAATTATCGGATTCTGCGCGACCAGGTGCCCGCTGGCGTGGAAGTGATGCCCGTCATCAAGGCAAACGCCTACGGGCATGGCATGCTGGAAACCGCCGCCGCGCTCAGCGGCATGGGCGCCTCGCACTTTGCGGTGGCCCTGCCCGAGGAGGGCATTGAACTGCGCCTTGGCGGGGTGGAAGGCGAGGTGCTGGTACTGGGCGCGGCCATGCCCCGCGCGGCGGAGGACTGTGTACGCTACGGCCTCACGCAGACGGTTTTCACCCCGGAGATGGTCGCGCTGCTGGACCGCGAGGCTGCCGCGCAGGACCGTGAAGCCCTTGTTCATGTCAAGCTGGATACGGGCATGAACCGCATCGGCCTTCGGACCGGGGAGGAGGCGGACGCCCTGGCCGCCGCGCTCGCGGCGGCTTCCCGCGTGCGCGTCACGGGTATCTACACCCATTTTGCCGATGCGGACAACCCCCTGCCGGACGGCGGGATGAACGCCTTCACGCGGTCGCAGCTCCAGCGCTTCCGCGAGCTTCGCGCGCACTTCGACCCGGCCATCCCGGCGCATGTGGCCAACAGCGCCATGAGCCTGCTCGCGCCCGAAGCGTACTTCAACATGATCCGCGAGGGCATTTCGCTCTACGGCTATCCGCCCGTGCCCACAAGGCTGCCCTTCGCGCCCGCCATGAGCTGGTATACGGAAATCGTGCACGTCAAGCGCGTATACGCGGGGGAGAGCATCGGGTACGGCTGCACCTACGTGGCTCCGCGCGACATGCTCGTGGCCACCGCCGCCGTGGGCTATGGCGACGGCTATCACCGCGCCCTGTCCAACCGGGGAGCCATGCTCGTGCGCGGGAAGCGTGCGCCCATCGTGGGCCGCGTGTGCATGGACCAGACCATGCTGGATGTGACGGACATTCCCGGCGTGTCGGTAGGGGACGAAACGGTCCTCCTGGGCGCACAGGGCGGGGAGCGCATCGACGCGGTGGAGCTGGCCGCCTGGGCGGGCACTATCAGCTACGAGGTGCTTCTGGCCATCACCGCCAGGGTGCCGAGGGTCTATCTGCATGCATGAAGCAACTGGCGTTTCGCCAGAATAACCCCTGCCGGTCGGGCGGGAGGTGGAAAGGGTACACAGATGCAAAGCGCCAAAGGGAAACCCCAAAAGCCGGTCACTCTGGTCAAAAAGCCGATTCTCAAGGGCTCCTGGCATGGAAAGGACGCCTGGAAGCTGGCCCTCAAGCGCATGCTGAGCGTGCTGGCCGTTACGGTGATCTACTTAATCGGCGGTATGCTGCTCAGCTTCGACAGCCTGTGGGGTCGCCTGCTGGCTGGTATCGCCATCGTGGGACTGGCCGTCTACTATCAATACTACCAGGGCATGGTGCAGGGGCAAAACGATGCCGCCTTTGCCGAAATCATGTACGACCGGCAGGAGAGCGGCCGTACCGTGACCGAAGACGACCGTGCGCGATGCTTTCATCCCTTCAAAGGGATGTTTGCCGCGCTGACGGGCGCGCTTCCCTTCTTCGTTTTTACGGTCGTTTATGCGGCGCTGGCCCGGCCCATAACGTACACCCTGGGCGTGCTTCCGTCCTGGACCGAGGCGCTCATGCGCCAGAGCGAGTTCGGGAACGCCCTGCGCTACTATGAGAGCGTCGGGACATTGGGCGCGATGGACATCCTGCGCGTGATCGACCGCGCGATGATCATGCCGTTTGTCAACGTGTTTTCCTATGTGAGCAACGACGCCGCGCTGCTGGCCGAGCGGCTGAGCCCGCTGTTTGTGCTGGCGGCTCCTTTGGGCTACGGCCTGGGTTACACCCAGGGCAAAACCATGCGCGACAAAATCAACACCGGCATCAAGATGGGCGACGACAGAAAGAAGCGCCGCGAGCGCAAGGCGCGCAAGCAGCGCCAGCGCAGCAAGTCGCCGGAAAGGCTGATCTGATGCGCATCATCGCCGGAGAACGCGGCGGCGCGCAGCTTTATGCGCCGCGCGGCATGGATACGCGCCCCACGCAGGACAAGGTGAAGGAATCCCTGTTCAGCATCATCCAGGCCTATGTGCCCGGCGCGCGGGTGCTGGACCTGTTTGCCGGAAGCGGCGCGCTGGCGCTGGAGGCCCTGAGCCGCGGTGCGGACTGCGCCGCCCTGGCGGACCGCGACCGCGAGGCGGCGGCCTGCATCCGCCGCAACGTGGAAAAGCTGCGCTTTGCGGAGGCGGCGCGCCTGTACGCGGCCGACTGGCGGCAGGCGGTTTCGCAGATGCAGGCGGAGGGGCGGCGGTTTGACCTGGTGTTTCTGGACCCGCCCTACCGGCTGCCGGTGCTGGAGGAATGCTGCGCGGCGCTTGCGGACGCGGCGCTGCTGGAGGCGGACGCGCTCATGGTGCTGGAGCACCGTCTGGACACGCCCCCCGCGCCGGACGCGCGCTTCGCGCTGTGGAAGGACCGCGCCTACGGCGATACAGCCATTCACTTTTTCCATTACCGCGGCGGCGCGCTTTGAGGCAGGAGGCGACGGATATGAAAAAAGGCCTGTGCGTTTATCCCGGCAGCTTCGACCCCGTGACCATCGGCCATTTGGACCTGATCGAGCGCGGTGCGGACATCTTCCCCGAAGTGGTGGTGGCGGTTTTGCACAATCCCGCCAAGGAGGGCTGCTTTCCTATTGCGCAGCGGCTGGAACTGCTGGCCCGCGCCTGCGCGCACCTGCCCAACGTGCGTTTCGACCAGTTTGACGGGCTGCTGGTGGACTATATGAAAAAGCTGGATGCCGGCATTGTGCTGCGCGGCCTGCGCGCCGTGACGGATTTTGAAAGCGAATTTCAGATGGCCCAGCTCAACCACCAGATGGCTCCCGACGTGGAAACCCTGTTTCTGATGACCGCGCCAGAGCATGCGTACCTCAGTTCCAGCGCCGTTCGGGAGATCGGGATGTTCGGGGGAGATATCGCCCCGTTTGTGCCGGCGTGCATCGTGGAGGATGTGCGGCGAGCCTTGAAACCTTGACCGCATTTTGATGGGAGGAATAGAACCATGCAACAGGATGCCATTTCCGCTTTCAGGAAGAATTTGAACGACCTTGAGGAAATCGTGATGCAGGCCAAGCGGGTGCCGTTGAGCAACATGTGCATGGTGGATCGCGAGCGGATTTTGGGCCTGGCGAACGCCATCACGACCGATCTGCCCACCGTGTTTGCCGAATGCGAGGGCGTGGTGCAGAATCAGATCACCATCATTTCCGAGGCCAACGAGCGCGCGGAGCAGACCAAGCAGAACGCCACCATGCGCGCCAACCAGTACGTGACCGACGCCAAGAACCAGGCCCAGCAGATGACCGCCCAGGCCCAGCAGCAGGCGCAGGAGATGCTCAAAAAGGCGCAGCAGCAGGCCGCCGGCATGGTGCGCGAGGCGCAGGAGCAGGCCACGAACATGGTCAAGGACGCGGAGAACCGGGCCCGTCAGCTGGTGAGCGAGCAGGAGATCACCGCGCGTGCCAACATGGAGGCCGAGGAGCTGCGCCAGAGCACGCATGAGGAGATCGAAAAGCTCTACAACGACGTATACCGCCATATCGACGAGGTGCTGGCCCAGCTGGACCGCTCCATCAGTGAAAAGCTGACCGATATCCGCATGACGCGCCAGCAGATCGATCAGAGCATGTCCATGCGCTGAAAAAACAGCCTCTTCCAGCGCCGCCGCGCCTTGATGCGCGGCGGCGCTTGTTAAATGATGCCCGCGCTGCATGCACTTGCCACGGTTCGCACCCCGCGAAGAGGCCACAATAGCCCTTGAGCGCCCCGTGAGGGGCGGGCAAGGAGGAAACGCATGCATGCCGAAAACCAAGGCGTCCCTGCTGGCGATTGCGGCCACGGCGGTAACCGTGGCCACGCTGTTTCTGCTGCCGTTCACGCCCAAAACGGCCGTGCGCACCGCGGCGGTGGAGCGGGGCGACCTGATCCGTTCCACGCTGATGGAGGGCGTTGTCGCCTACGCGGATGAGCAGCCGCTCATCGCGCTTCAGGCGGGCCGGGTGGCGCGGGTCTATGTGATCCAGGGACAGGCGGTGCGCGCGGGCGACCTGCTGGTGAGCATGGATACAAGCGTGCAGGAGCAGGAGCTGGCCGCCGTGAACCGGCTGCTCTATGAACAGGAAACGGCCCTCGCGGCCTTTGGGCAGATGGGTGAGGCGGCGCTTAACGCGGCGCAGACGGTTCTGGAGGCGCGTACCCGGCAGACGGAGCTGCGGGCTGCTATCGCCTCCGCGCAGATTCGCGCAGAGAGGGACGGCGTGGTAGGCGCCGTTTATGTTGCCGAAGGCGCCGTCGCCGGGGAGGGCAGCCTGCTGGGGATGGTCCATGGAACCGGGCTGCAGGTGGTTGCCGCCGGACGGGCGGAGGAGCTTACGAATGTGCCGCAGGGGGCGGCGGCCATGGTGACCAGCGCTGAAGGAAAAGCGCTGGGCGCCGCCGTGCTGGGGCAGGCGGGCGCACCGGAAGCGGACGGCGCCACAGGCCAGACGATGCAGCCGCTTTCTTTTTTGCCCATGGAGGACGGCGCATGGGCGGGAGCGGAAGCCGGGGATCGCGTGGTGGTGGAATTGGTGTGCGAGGTGCTGGAGGATCAGGCGCTGGTGCCTGTCAGCGCAGTGGACGGCAATGACCAGGTCTGGTTCGTGGATGGCGGAGCAGCCACGCCGGTAGAAATCGATCTCGCGCTTCGCAACGATGCCTATGTGGCCGTGCCGCAGGAATGGGCAGGCAAGCGCGTGGTGCTTTTGCCTGAAACCGCCGCGCTCTATCCGGGCTGCGCCGTCAGGGAGGCCAGGGCGCGGTGAAACGGTATGACTTTTGGAAACTGAGCCTTCTCAATATCTTTGCTGCACCGGCCCGTTCCGTGCTCACGGTGCTGGGCATGGCCATCGGCATCGGCGCGATTTTAGCCGTGATCACGCTGGGCGACGCGGGGAGGGCGCAGGTAAAGAGCGAAATGACGCGCCTGGGCATCGACCGGGTGTGGCTGACCGCGGCGGAAGGCGAAACGCTGCGCCATGGCGACGCGCAACTGCTGGCTTCGGCGCTGGACGCCACCGCGACCGAGCAGGTCTACGCGCCGGCCACGGCGCGCGCGGGCCGCCGCGAGGAAAGCTGCGTGCTGGTGGGGTGTTCCCGCGAATACATGGACCTGATGGGAACCGGCGTCCTGGAGGGACGCGACCTGTACGCCGCCGAGTGGCAGCCGGGAGCGCGCAGCGTGCTGCTGGGAGCGGCGCTGGCGGAAAAGCTGGGGGTGGAATCCGGCGAGCTGATCAGCGTGTCGGGCGTGCCGCTGTGGGTGCGCGGCATCATTGCGCAGGGCAATGAGCTGTCACAGGTGGATGCGTCCGGGGCGGTGTTTTTACCTATCGCCGTTTTCTGCGAATGGATGGGCCAGGGCGTGCACGAGATCATCCTGAGCGTGCCGGAGGGCGTTACGCCACAGGCGGTAGCCGCGATGGCGCAGGACGTGATGCGCGTCAAGCGGGACATGAGCGTGGAGGCGGTCACCATGCAGGTGCAGATCGAGGCGGCCAACAGCGTGATGAGCATCTTTGTGGACGTGCTCAAATGGGTCGCTGCGATCTGCATTCTGGTGGGCGGCATCGGGGTGATGAACATCCTGCTGGTGAGCGTGCGGGAGCGCAGGCGGGAGATCGGCATCATGAAATCCCTTGGGACCACCGAGGGACAAATCTGCCTGCTGTTTTTGCTGGAAGCGCTGGTGTATGCGCTGGTGGGGGGATGCATGGGACTGGTCATCGGCATCGGCCTGATCGAAACGGCGGGGCGGAGCATCGGGCTTACGCCCGTAATCCGGTTGGGAGACTGCGCGGCGGTCTTTCTGGCGGCGCTGGCGGTCGGCCTGGTTTTTGGCGTGTCGCCTGCTTCACGTGCCTCGCGCATGAAGCCCGTGGACGCCCTGCGCGACGAATGAGCAGAATGTGCAAGGATGTGGGATTATTTTGTCCACCGTGTACATCATGTACAAATGCCCTCAAAAATCTTAGTGGATTCAGCCGATTCCTTTTTTCTGGCGGTTCCGTTATAATACAGACATTGAAATGTGGTCGTTCCATGGGTTGGAAGATGGACTGCCTGCATTCAGAAAAAGGAGGCTGCTTGAGAATGGCAAGCGTATCGCTCAATCACATCTATAAGGTTTATTCCGGCAATGTGACCGCTGTCAGTGATTTCTGCCTGGACATTGAGGACAAGGAATTTATCGTGCTGGTCGGACCTTCCGGCTGCGGCAAGTCCACCACGCTGCGCATGGTGGCCGGTCTGGAGGAAATCTCCAGCGGCGAGCTTTACATCGGCGACCGTCTGGTCAACGACGTGGCTCCTAAGGACCGCGACATCGCCATGGTGTTCCAGAACTACGCCCTGTATCCCCACATGACCGTGTTTGACAACATGGCCTTCGGCCTCAAGCTGCGCAAGACCCCCAAGGCGGAGATCAAGCAGCGCGTGGAAGAAGCCGCCAAGATCCTCGATATTTCTCACCTGCTCAACCGCAAGCCCAAGGCTCTGTCCGGCGGCCAGCGCCAGCGCGTCGCTCTGGGCCGTGCCATCGTCCGCGAGCCGAAGGTCTTCCTCTTCGACGAGCCTCTGTCCAACCTGGACGCCAAGCTGCGCGTTGCCATGCGCACCGAGATCACCAAGCTGCATCAGCGCTTGCAGACCACCTTCATCTACGTGACCCACGACCAGACCGAGGCCATGACCATGGCGTCCCGCATCGTGGTTATGAAGGACGGCTTCGTGCAGCAGGTCGATACTCCCCAGAACCTGTACGACTATCCCGCCAACCTGTTCGTGGCCGGCTTCATCGGCAGCCCGCAGATGAACTTCTTCACCGTCAAGCTGGTCAAGGAAGGCAACGACGTGGCCGCCGTCTTTGGCGACAACAAGATCATCATCCCGCCCAGCAAGCTGGCCAAGTTCGCGGATGAGGACTACATCGGCAAGGAAGTCTACATGGGCATCCGTCCCGAGAACATCCACGACGAGGATGTGTTCATCCAGGCCGCTCCCAACGCGGTGGTGGACTGCAACGTCGAAGTGACCGAGCTCATGGGCTCCGAGACCTACCTCTACCTGTCCACCAGCGGCAAGGAAGAGAACATCATCGCCCGCGTCAATCCCCGCACCACCAGCCGTGCCGGCCAGAAGGTGCAGATTGCGTTCGACGTCAACCACCTGCACTTCTTCGACAAGGAAACCGAGACCACGCTGCTCACCCGCTGATTTCAGCACTCTCAAGGCGCTTCCCGTTTGGGAGGCGCCTTTTTTTTCTGAAATTTGTGAACCAAATGGCCTCCGGGCGCGTTATCAGGGTGTAAGGCATGTTGCAACAGCCCGAAAAAAAGAAGGTGCAAGCGATGATGGACGAGGAGACCTTTATGGATGAAGTGGAGGCGATGGAGCGGGCGCTTTACCGTGTAAGCCGCAGCCTGCTGAAATCCCCGGAGGATTGCGCCGACGCCGTGCAGGAGGCGCTGGCACGCGCCTGGGCCCGGCGCGGCAGGGTGGATGCGGATTACTTCCGGCCGTGGCTGATGCGCATTCTCATCAATGAGTGCCATACCATCGGGCGAAAGCGGCGGCGCGTGGTGCTCGTGGACGAAGTGGAGCAGCCTGCGCCGGCCTTTGAACCGCCGGACGACAGGCTGAAGCAGGCTTTGTCCGCTGTGCCGGAAAAGCTGAAAGTGCCGCTGCTACTTCATTATCTGGAAGGGTTTTCAGTAGCCGAGGTGGCGCAGATCCTGCGCATACCGCAGGGTACGGTCAAATCCCGGCTGCATCACGCAAGAAAACGTCTTCGCAGGGAATGGGAGGCTATGAAGGAATGAAGGCATGGGAAAACGGGCTGCTGGATCGGCTGGACAACGCTTTTGAACCCACGCCGGACAGGTTTCACAGAAGATTTGACTGCATGCTGGCGGCGCTGCGGGCTCAGCCTGCGCCAAAGCCGCGGCGGCTCAGGATGCGGACGGCAGTTGTCGTGGCGCTGATTGCTGCGTTGCTGTGCGCAACGGCATTTGCGCTGGAACGGCTGGGCATCCTGTATTTCCTGACGGAACGGGTTGCCGGCGGCATGTCCACCGAGCAGGCGGAGGCGGGCGTAGCGCCCGTTGCATGGCAGCAGTGCGAAAGCGGGCGCCTGTCCGTTGCGGTGCGCGACATCTACATGGATAGCGAGCGGCTGGCTGTCTGCGCGCACATTGAACCCAGGGAACCGGATGCGTTCCGCCTGCTCAGCGAAACGGATATTGGGACGGATGGCGAGCATTTTGACCGGATATGGTGGCAGGGGAAGGTGCTTTCCTTCGACGAATGGCTGCCCGAAGGCAAAGAGATGCTGGTGGTTTCCGGTGCGGTATTGCAGATCGGGGATACGCGCTTGCCGGTTAGCGTGGACTGGGTGCCGCAGGATCAGGGCGAAACGTTCAGCTTTGAGGCAGAGCTTGCCCTATTGGGAGAAGCGCCGTTCAGGGAAAACGACGGCATGATGGAAGCGACGCTTTTGATTCAAAGTCATCTCTACGGCGGGGAAAATGAGCAGAGCACGGTAACGTTTGCGTTTGCCGCTCCGCAATGAACAAGGGAGGAAAGAACAGCCATGAAGCATTGGAAACACACGGTAGCCATCCTGCTGGCCCTTTGTCTGATTTGGGGCGGTACGGCGCTTGCGCAGGACGAATGGCGGTTGTGCAGCCCGGAGGAAGTGGACGTATCCGACGTGCAGGAAATCAATGGACGGCTGGTGGGCGAGATCGTTTTGCCGGAGAGCGCGGGGCATATCCGCCTCATGGTGGACTGCCCCGTTCCGGAGCCTTTTACGGCGCAGCAGCAGTCCATGCTGACGGTACGCTATCAGGAGGTGACAAAGGGCGCTCTGTCCGCGGCCATCGAGGCGGCCGGGCAGAGCGTGAAGGGCGGAAAGCTTGCACAGTACTTCAATGGCGATTCGCTGAACCGGCACGTTTCCTTCAGCCGGGACGGCGAGGATTGCAACTTTAGCGTGTATGAGCGGTTTGCGCGAGACCTGTCCGGGCATCCCAACCAGCGGGAAATGGAGGCGTCGGTTGCGCTTGCGCGGGAGCTGATGGAACGGCTGGGCGCGGGAATCAGCGAGGACTTCCTCTACGCAAGGCGAAATACCGTCCCGGAGAAGCTGGCCGGCACGTTCAGCCTGACCGGCAACAGCTGTGCGCCGGAGCTTTACAGCCTGATTGAGAAGGAACATGCGCGCAACGGCGGCGCGGATGACAAAACGCTCGTCCATGGCTGCTATGAGCTGCTGGGGCTGCCCGTGATGGATCAGTATTATTGGGAGGACGGCGGCGACCGCTACGGCGCAAAGTCAGGCTTTGCCTGCGTGGTGCGCGACGACGGCACTTTGGCCGCTCTGGCGGTGGAAGGTATGCCCGTGGTGGAGGAGGCGGAGCCGATGGCCCTGCCGCAGCGCACCTGGCAGGCGACGCTTCAGCTCTGGGCCGCAAACGCTTTCTGGCCCATGAGCACTTTGGACGAGGCCGTGGAGAAAAATACGCTGTATGGCGACATCGTCCATTATCCCAGCTATGAGGTGCTGACGGACCTGCGCCCCTGCTGGGTGGGGCGCGAGGCGTACCGCCTGGAGCCGGGCTGGTGCTATCGCACGGAAACCCGCGTGGTCAGCGACGACAGCCTGGACGCCATCGGATTTGGCTACTGCGCCGTAAGCGATATGCGGCGAGTGAATTAAGCAACAGAAATAACGGCCCGGCGCTTCCAAAGAGGAAACGCCGGGCCGTCTGTTTTTGATATCAGCCCTTCTGATAGATATATTCGTCGATGGCCTGCGCGGCGTTCTTGCCCGCGCCCATGGCCAGAATCACGGTAGCCGCGCCGGTCACGGCGTCGCCGCCCGCGTACACGCCTTCGCGCGTGGTCAGGCCGCTTTCGTCCCGCACGATGAGGCAGCCGCGGCGGTCGGCTTCCAGCCCCGGCGTGGTGGAGCGGATGAGCGGATTGGGGCTGGTGCCGATGGACATGATCATCGTGTCCACGTCCAGCACAAAGTCGCTTCCCTCCTGGACGATGGGACGGCGGCGGCCGCTTTCGTCCGGCTCGCCCAGAGTCATGCGCACGCAGCGCATGCTACATACGTTGCCGTTTTCATCGCCCAGCACCTCCACGGGATTGCACAGGGTATGGAAGATGATACCCTCCTCCTGCGCGTGCTCGACCTCCTCGCGGCGGGCGGGCATTTCCTCCAGTCCGCGGCGGTAGACGATGAACACTTCCTCCGCGCCCAGGCGCTTGGCGCAGCGCGCCGCGTCCATGGCTACGTTGCCGCCGCCCACCACCGCTACGCGGCGGGAATGCTTGATCGGCGTGGCGCTGTCCGGCAGGTAGGCTTTCATCAGGTTGATGCGGGTCAGGTATTCGTTGGCCGAATACACGCCCTTGAGGCTTTCGCCGGGGATGCCCATGAAGCGGGGCAGGCCCGCGCCGCTGCCGATGAAGAGCGCCTCGTAGCCCATCTCGAACAGCTCGTCAACGGTCAGCGTCTTGCCAACGACGGTGTTGCATTCGATTTCCACGCCCAGCGCGCGCAGGCCGTCGATTTCCTCCTGCACGATCTGCTTGGGCAGACGGAATTCGGGGATACCGTAGCTCAGCACGCCGCCCGGCAGGTGCAGCGCCTCAAAAATGGTTACGGCATAGCCCAGCTTGGCCAGATCGCCCGCGCAGGTCAGTCCGCTGGGGCCAGCGCCGATCACGGCAACCTTGTGCCCGTTGGGCGCGGGCTTTGCCGCAGGGGCGCTTTTCTGAGCGCGGTGCCAGTCCGCCACAAAGCGCTCCAGACGGCCGATGCCCACCGGCTCACCCTTGATGCCACGCACGCACTTGCCCTCGCACTGGCTTTCCTGCGGGCACACGCGACCGCACACCGCCGGAAGCGACGTGGAGCGGGAAAGCACCTCGTAGGCCCCTTCAAAATCCTCATGGGCCACCCGCTCGATAAACGCGGGAATGTCGATGCGCACGGGGCAGGCGGATACGCAGGGTTTGTTTTTGCAGTTCAGGCACCGCTTGGCTTCGCCCACCGCCATTTCGCGGGTATAGCCCAGAGCGACCTCGCTGAAATTCTTGTTACGCACATCCGGCGCCTGAGCGGGCATGGGCGTCTTTTTCGGATTCATATCAGGCATTGGACTCGGCCTCCTTTTGGAACAGGCGGCAAGCCTCCTCACGGGCATGCTGCTCAAAGTCGCGGTACATCGCGCCGCGGGCCATGGCCTCGTCAAAGTCCACGAGATGGCCGTCAAAGTCCGGACCGTCCACACAGGCGAACTTGGTTTCGCCGCCCACGGTGAGGCGGCAGCCGCCGCACATGCCGGTGCCGTCGATCATGATGGGATTCATGCTCACGATGGTCTTGACGCCATATTTCTCCGTTACCTTACAGACGAATTTCATCATGATCAGCGGCCCGATGGCGATGACCTGGTCATACTGGTTCCCGGCCTGAATGAGCGCTTCCAGCGCGTTGGTCACCAGCCCCTTTTCGCCGTAGCTTCCGTCGTCGGTCATCAGGCGCAGCTCCTCGCTCACGCCCCGGAATTCATCCTCCAGAATCACCAGGTCGCGGCTGCGGAAGCCCACCACGCTGTGCACCGTGCACCCAAGATTATGCAGCTTTTTCGCTACAGGATAGGCGATGGCGCAGCCCACGCCGCCACCCACGATGCACACCTTTTTCAGCCCGTCCGTGTGCGTGGGGGTGCCCAGCGGTCCCACCAGGTCGTGCAGGCAATCGCCCGCATTCAGGGTGTTGAGTTCCATGGTGCCCGCACCCACAATCTGGTAAATGACGGTGACGCTGCCCTCGTCGCGGTCGAAATCGGCCACGGTGAGGGGGATGCGCTCGCTCTGTTCCTTCGCGCGCAGGATGATAAACTGGCCCGGCTCAGCCTTGCGGGCGATGCGGGGCGCATGCACCCGGATGCGCACGACCGTGGGATTGAGCGCCTCCTTGGACAAGATTTCATACATAGCGGTCATTCCCTCCCTACAGCGATGCATTCGATTTCCACCAGCCCGCCCTTGGGAAGAGCGGCCACCTGCACGCAGCTGCGCGCGGGCGGGTCGGAGTCAAAAAAGCGCTGGTATACCGCGTTGACGGCGGCAAAGTCGCCCAGGTCAGCCACAAAGACCGTGGTTTTCACGATGTCGGCATAGCCGAGCCCGGCCTCTTGCAAAATGGCGCCCAGGTTGCGCATGGCCCTGTCGGTCTGCGCTTCGACGCCGCAGGCCAGCTCGCCCGTGACGGGGTCGAGGCCCAGCTGACCGGAGGTAAACAGAAGCCGCCCGCATCCGATGGCCTGGGAATAGGGACCGATGGCGGCCGGAGCGGAGGAGATATGGACAACGGTTTTGCTCATGAATCAGAATACTCCTTTCCCTGTGCTTACAATAAATCGATTGTATCATTCCCAGGGCCGGATGTAAAGCGAGGACGGATGAAAAACCTTGCCGCAGAAACCACCGGAGACGGCAGAACGAAAAAATGTCTGCGCAAAGTAAGAGGACCGCCGGGTTTTTCCGGCGGTCCTGCCTTTGTATCATGCGGACGGGCGCCGTTCAGGCGTCCGAGCCGCGCCGTCAGCGGACGATAGCCTCCTGGGCATAGCGGACGGCCTGCTTGAGAGCGTTGGAGGTCATGGTGGCGCCGCTTACGCCATCCACGCCGTCCAGATCGTCCTGCTCCGCGATCAGGGCGTTGATGTAATCCGAGCCATCCGCCGTCAGGACGCCGCCCACGCCGTCGGTCTCCTGGGCGTCGCGCACGGCGATGGCGGTGATCCTGCCGTCCGCGTCAAAGGTGACATTGGTCTCGATTTCGCCGCCAAAACCCTGAGTGACCACTTCGGCGACCGTGGTTCCGTCCTCGTTTTCCGTGGTGGTGACAACGCCTTCGAACAGCTCGCCGTGGATGGCCAGATACACCATGCGCTGGAAATCGCCGCCGAAGGTGATGGTGGCGCCGGCGATGGCGTCGCGGTCCTGAATCTGGGTGCTGGCCTGGTTGACGGTGCGGAACATTTCGTAGACGTCCTCCAGGGTCATTTGATTGGCCAGAATGTAGTCCGTGATGGCCTCCAGCTGCTCGCCGTAGCTGCGGCCGCCGTTGTAACCCGCAAAGGAGACACGGTTGGAACCCTCCACAAACGCGCCGTCCGCATACAGGCCATGCAGCGTCAGCAGGTCCTTCACCAGGGTCTCGGCGGTCAGCTCCAAACCAGCTTCACGCGCCAGATAGCCATAGGCGATGCAGGCCTTTTCCACCGTGACCACGTTGCCGGGCTGGGCCAGATCGGAAAAGGACAGGTCTGCGAAAACGGTATCCTCCGTCAGATTCTCGCAGGAGGCGGTCAGCATGTACTGGGCATAGTAGGTGTCGCCGTCGGAATAGGCGGGGTCGTAGCCATAGGCGCTCAGGGTGGCGAGGCGGTAGCCGTCCTCCGTTTTTTCCACTGTGGCGTCGGAAATGTTCATCAGATAGCCCATGATGTCCTTCTTGGAATACTCGTCCTCGCTTCCCTTGTTGCGGATGATGTCGAAGTTCAGCTTAGTGATGATGCCATCCGTGGTTTCGCCTTCAAAAATAAAGGTGTCGTTTTTGGGCTGGCCGGAGGACGTCGTCCCCACCATTTCATACTCTGCGGAGAACGTTTCCACCTTTCCTTCCTCCGCGAGGGCGGCGGAGCATCACAGCAGGACCATGACCAACAGGACCGGGATAACCTTTTTCATTGCGATAATCTCCATGCATTTCTTTCTTTTGTGTGGAATCCTCTGATTGGGTACAGGATTGTTTTATGCCGGCCTGCAGCTGGCCGCCAGGGCGGCCTTGAAGCGGGCGAGGTCCTCCTCGTCCGGGTGGGGCAGCGCCCGGTCGAAGTTTTCCAGCATCTTTCGCGGATCGGGCATCCGGGGTGAGGGGGGAGCGGAGAGCATCTTTTCATACCGCTCCCGCACTGCCATGGGCATGCGGCCCTGGCACATGAACGTTCCGATCACCGTGTTTCCCGGTCCCAGACACTGCGCCACGCGGCCGAGGATGCTTTCGAAGTACGCCGGCTCGCCGCCAAAGCCTGCGGTGCCGAACAGGAAGACTTCCTTGCCGCTGACCTTGGAGAGAAAGTCCGCGACACCGGCATCGCAGGTGCCCTTGTCCGTCCAAAAGCCGATGTAGAGGCGATCTGCCGCGAGGGCTGCGTCGTCCGGCGGCCCCATGTACAGGCATGCCTGCGGCAGGGATGCCTGTACCGTCTCGGCCAGCCGCCTGGTGTTTCCGGTCCGGCTGCTATAGACAATCGCGCAGGTCATTGCCCGTTCCTCCCCTCATAGATGCAGTGGACGCCCTCATGACGCATCATGCCGCCCAGGCATTTCTTGTTGCACCGCACGCAGCGCTTGACCTGTTCAGGGTGATTTCCAATCACCTTGTTGGGCCAGGACGGGTCGGCGATCAGCTGACGGCTCATCGCCGCACAGTCGATCCGGCCCTGGGCCAACTGCTCCTCCACAGAATCCGGCCGGGTCAGGCCGCCCACGCCGCAGATGGGCAGGCGGGTATACTTGCGGACCAGGTCGCAATACGGCAGGAAGCAGCCTTCCCCGCCGAAATAGGGATGCTTGGCCGGAGGAATGGTATCCTCCAGCGAGGAGTGGTTGGCAAGCGCTACATGGAAGCTGGTCACACCGGCCCGCTCCAGCGCCGGCACCACCACCGGCAGCTCTTGGGCAAGCACGCCGGCATTGCCGTAATGCGGGTTTTCCTGCCGGACGGCGAGCTTGAAGTCGATGGGCATATCCGGCAGCAGCCTCCGGACCGCCGTTACCGCCTCCACCGCAAAGCGGATGCGGTTCTCGATGGACCCGCCATATTCGTCGGTGCGGTGATTGAACACCGGGGAAGCAAAGCTGCCGCACATCCTGTCGCCGTGGATCTGCACCATGTCGAAACCCGCCTTGCGGGCCTGGACGGCTGCGGGGCCGAAGCTGGCGGCCATCTGCCTGACCTTCTGCGTGGAAAGCCCGCAAATGTAGGGGCTGACCTCCTGATTCAGCAGGGGACGGAGATCTTCCATGCTGATTTTCTTGGTCAACACGCCCGGCACATATTTGAGCATCGCTTTCACGTTGGAGTCGCTTTGATGGAGCTGGGCACAGGCTAGACAGTTTTCCCTGTGGATGGCGTCCGTAACCTCGCGATATGCGGCAAAGCCTTTGCGGGTAAACAGGCTCTGCCCGAAACCAAACCGGCCGACCGGAACGTCGCCCAGAATCACCATGGCGCATCCGCCGGCGGCGATCTGACGGATTTTTTCGCGGTAGGCATCCTTCTTCAATCCCAGCGTGGTGGGCGCAAAAATGATCCGGTTCTTTAACGTCAGTCCGCCATAGTTCACAGGGCTGGCAATGGTCTCATACATGGGATGATTCATCTTCTTTCCGTACAATTTTGTGCAGCAGGGAAAGCAGCGTGCTGCGCTCCTCTTCCGTTAGGGCGCACAGCTTTTGCCCATCCCAGTCATGAAACAGTTGGTGGCTTACCCGGAAGGCCTCTTCGCCCTTTTCCGTCAGTTTCAGCTGGTAGGAGCGGCCGGCTTTCTCCTTGGTAATCAGCCCGTCGTCAACCAGCTTGGTGATGCACCGCTGGGAATAGCCCCAGTCCACGTGCAGCGTCTTGGTCAATTCCGATGGGGTGCAGCCGGGGTGCTTGCCGACATAGATGACGAAGAACACCAGCCCGTTATTTACGCCGAGGGGATGTAGCCGCGCGCCCGCATATGCGTAAAAGTCCTTATACAGCACCGAAAGATAGTAAGCGAAGGTTTGGAACATCTCAACCCTCCTTTCTCTTGACAAAGTCAAGTATAGCATCGATACTTGACTTTATCAAGCATGTTTTTTGATTTTTTTCAGATGGCCGGCATGCAGCTGACAGGACTTTTTCATAATGACCCGTTGTATTCGGGTAATAGGTGTTATATAATCAGAGCAGAATACGGAGAACGCATGAAAACAAGGGGGTGGTGCCGCCGAAAACGCCATGAATCCAACGCTTTTCCGCAGCCTGGTCGACTGCTGGCAGCGCAATGCCCGTGAAGCAGCCGGCTTTGCACAACGATATTGTCCAACGCGGATCTTCGACCTGCGATTCAAAAGGGCTATTTTCTTTTCTGCCATGGGCGGACAACAGGCATCCGGGCCGTTTGTTGGCATTGGTTTTTAAGGTCTGTTCAGGGGAATACAACCTTCATGCCGTCATTCGTATTCTGTGATTTCGGCGCTCTGCTTCATGCAGACAGCGCCTGTTGTTTCATGTAAGGAGAATCTGTGAGGAGGATCACGCAAATGAAAAAATGGATCTCTCTGCTGGCAGCGGCTTTGCTGCTGGTATCCGTCATCGCTTCCGGCCTGGCCGAAACCGCCGATGAGACGGCGGACCTGCTGGTGGTGGGCGCGGGCCCCGCTGGCCTGTCCGCGGCTGTCAGCGCCGTTGAGAACGGGGCGGAAAAGGTTATCGTCATTGAAAAAACCGGAAAGACCGGCGGCAACCTGAACGTGACGAGCGGTACTTTGGTGGGCGCCGATACCATCATCCAGCGCGAGGATGGCCTGCTGGAGGACAGCGTGGACATGCTGTATCAGGACATGATCGACACCGGGTCGGAGCATGGCGGCCGCCCCAATTCCAACCTGCTCTACAAATACAGCGAGCTGGTGGGACCTGCGGTGGACTGGCTGTGGGAAAACGGCCTGAAGGATTGCGAGTTCACCACGGACGAGGAAGGGCATAAGGCGGTGTTCGCGCCTGAACACAAGCTCTATTCCTATCCCAGAAGCTACAAGCCCAAGCCCATCGACAGCGAGCGCTACAAGAGCGCGACGCATGAGGTGCTGGACAAGCTGGTGGCAGAGCACGCGGACAAGATCGAAATCGTTTTCAACACCGAGGCCAAGCATCTGCATGCCAACGGCCTGGGCCAGATCGTGACGGTGGAAGCCGTTGACGCGGACGGCAACACGGTATTCTTCACGTCCAGGCATGGCGTGGTGATGGCGACGGGCGGATATGCGGCCAACCAGAAGATGATGAGCTACTTCAAGCCCACGGCGTCCGGCATTATTTCCTCCTCCCTGCCGGGAGCGGACGGATACGGCATGCGCATGGTGCAGGAAGTCGGCGGCGACATTGCCGAGTATGCAATGGACATCTTCCCGACCATCACGATGGGCCTGCCCAACCCCGACAATCCTACGACCGGCCGCATCATGAGCACCAAGACCGCCTTTGCAGGCGGTATCTGGGTCAATCTCAACGGCGAACGGTTTGTCAACGAAACCAACGCGGATATCTATGTCCGTGAGAAGGCGCTGGAGAACCAGCCGGAAGCCTCCATGTATGAGGTGTATACCGACAAAATTCATGATGACCTGCTGGAGATCCCTGCGCATAACAACATGATGGCCGGCTTCTTTGATCTGGACGCCGGAAAGCCCTACATCGTCGAAGCGGACAGCCTGGAGGAGCTGGCGGAGAAGCTGAACCTGCCGGCGGAAACCCTGATTGCGACCGTCGAGGCGTATAACGAGCATGTCGCCTCCGGCGAACCCGACGAGTTTGGCCGCGTGTTTGTCGAGGATGACAACCTCTACAACGCCGCCAGGAACGCCATCGAGGGCGACAAGTACTATGCCGTGAAGCAGACCTCCATGACCAGCCGCACCATTGGCGGCGTCCAGTCCAATACCAAGGGACAGGCCGTGGATGAAAACGGCACGCCGATTCCCGGCCTGTATGTGGCGGGCGAAATGGTGTTCATCTTTGGCAATTCCGGCATGGGCGGCTCCGGCGTAACGGGCGCCGTCGCATTCGGCCGTTATTGCGGCGAGATGGCCATGACGCTGCCGATGGCGGAAAACTATCAGCTGATCGAGGCGACCAAGCTGATGCCGATGGAGCTGTTTGAGAAGGAAGCGGTTGAGGCCGAGGTGCGCTTCGACATGTCCGCGGCGCTTGCCGACGGCACGTACACGGCGACGGTGGATGGCCAGGAAGGCGCCATGACCGTTGAAACCATCATTGCGGACGGCAAGATCAGCGCGGTGACGATCATCGAGCAGCATGAGACCGAGAGCATCGCGGCTGCCGCGCTGGAGTCCCTGCCGCAGGCGATTGTGGCGGATCATTCCGTCAACATCGATACGGTCAGCGGCGCGACGTTGACCAGCAACCGCATTTTGGACGCCGTAACCCAGTGCCTGACCGAGGCGGCCCAATAACCCGGAACCAGCGACCGCCCGCCCGGCTCCACGGGCGAGCGGCCTTCCACAACAAACAGCCTTGCTTCGGGCGCTGCCTGAAGCAAGGCTGTTTTGTAGATTGGAACCGGAGCATGCGCGGCGGGAGCTGTTTCACACGATCCCCCGGAAGCAAAAGGAGAAAGTGAGGCGGCACGATACGTCGATCAGATATTCCTCATGCGTGCGCGCACCCCAGCTGTCGTCGCCGCCCACGCCCATCTGCTGCATGGCGCAGCGTACCACCGTGTAGTGAACCGGCGGCAGCTCGTAGCTGTGCGCGGCGCTTTCCAGCTCGTGCGGGGTATAGGGGAGCACGGAGAAGGTCATGTCGCCGTCCGCCGTAAAGCGAAGGCCGCGGCCGCGCGCGTCCGTCACCTCGGCCCAGCGCACGCCGGTGCGCGCACCGCACTCCTGCGGCACGAGGTAGCGGGCCAGATTGTCCTGGGCCGTGGTTTGAAAAATGCCCAGCCGCGCGCCCCGGCAGCGGTCAATGTAGTTTTCCTCCGGCCCCAGGCCATAGTAGCGCACGCGGTGAACATCCGCGTCCAGCTTCATCAGCACACCGAATTCCGGCATGTCGCAAAGGCCGGGCACAGGGTCGTAGGTCAGGGTGACGCGCACCGTCCCGCAGGGATACACTGTGTAGCGCAGGGCGCATTGCGCGGCGGGCGAGGTTGCCAGCGCATAGGTGTAGGCGATGGCAACGGAACCGTCCGCGTTTTCCGTAGCTATAGGGTGCGCATTTTTCTGCGCCAGCCCTGGCGTGCCCTTGACAGACGCATACAGCGAGGCGATTTTCCACTGCGCATAGCGCTGGG
>LBJMC04200__coassemble_642_pt1 | contig 21421 bp, 13 predicted proteins | sample LBJMC04200__metabat2_low_PE_012 | metagenome-assembled genome bin LBJMC04200
CGCTGTCGCTCAAGGCCGAATATGCGCGGGACATCGCGCCCCGGGTGCGCGCCATCGTGGACAGCGGCGACCTCACGCCCCTTGATAACGGCGCAGGCCCGAACCTGTATGTGATCGCCGCGGCGGCGTATGACTACGGCCTGCCCGGCGAAGGGGACCTTGCGCAGGAGGACGCGCTGGAGCGCGCCCGCGAGGCGGTGCGGGAGCGGTTCGATCTCTCGCAGGAGGCGCTTTCGCTCTATACCGACGTGTTTGTCTACTTTGACGCGACCGACCCGGACGCGCCCCTGTGGCGCTTCGTCCTCCAGCCGGAGATGGGCGCGCGGGACGCCCTGGGCCAGGCGCAGTACGATCTGCGCTACCGGGTGGAGATCGCCTCCCGCACGGGCGAGGTGGCTTCGGCGGAGGCGTTCGAGCGGCAGATCCCGGTCTATGATCTATCGTATCTGATGAATCTCTATTAAACCGGCGCGGAGGCGTTCTCCTGCATCAGGTCGTGCACCCGCGTCATCACGGGGATGGCCAGCCCCAGCGCCGCGGGCGCGTCCAGGCCGCGCTCGGCCAGCACCAGCTCCGCCGTGCGCCCGGCGGAAAAGCGCAGGCGGCTGTCGGCGCGGCTCACGGCGTCAAACAGGCGGCCGGGGTCGGGCAAAAAGCGGGTGTCGATGCGCATATGCACGCCGTCAGGCCGCAAAAACAGATGGCTCACGCCCAGCCTGCGCGTCACCCCGCGCAGCTGGGCGATGCGCATGAGGTTCTCCACCGGCTCGGGCACATCCCCGAAGCGGTCGATGAGCTCCTCCTCGATGTCCAGCCGGCCGGCTTCGTCCTGAATCATGGCGATGCGCTTGTAGATCTCCACGCGCAGCTTCTCCTCCGGCACGTAGCTCTCCGGCAGGAAGGCGTCCACGGCCAGCTCCACGCGGGTGTCCAGCTCCGGCGTTACCTCCACGCCCTGCGCCTCGCTGACGGCCTGCTCGATGAGCTTTAAGTACATATCGTAGCCCACCGTGCTCATGTGGCCGCTCTGCTGGGGGCCCAGCACGTCGCCCGCGCCGCGGATCTCCAGATCGCGCATGGCGATGCGGTAGCCCGCGCCGAACTCCGTAAACTCCCGGATGGCCGAGAGGCGCTGGTCCGCCGTTTCGGACAGCAGCTTGCCAGCGCGAACGGTCAGGTAGGCGTAGGCCTGCCGGCTGCTGCGCCCCACGCGCCCGCGGATCTGATACAGCTGGGAGAGGCCGAAGCGGTCCGCGTCAAAGACGATCAGCGTGTTGGCCTCCGGCACGTCCAGGCCGCTTTCCACGATCGTGGTGCAAAGCAGCACGTCATACGCCCCGGCGTAGAAGTCCAGCATCACGTCCTCCAGCGCGTTTTCGCGCATCTGTCCGTGGGCGATGCCGATGCGCGCCTCGGGCACGAGCTGGTGCAGCCGGTCGTACATCTTCTCGATGCTGCGCACGCGGTTATAGAGGAAGTACACCTGCCCGCCGCGCGCCAGCTCGCGCCGGATGGCCTCGCAGATGATGGCGTCGTCGTACTCGATCACATAGGTCTTGACCGGCATGCGCTCCTCCGGGGGCGTCTCCAGGATGCTCATGTCACGGATGCCCGCCATGCTCATGTGCAGCGTGCGCGGGATGGGCGTGGCCGAGAGGGTGAGCACGTCCACGCGGGTTTTCATGTGCTGGATGCTCTCCTTGTGGCTGACGCCGAAGCGGTGCTCCTCGTCCACGATGAGCAGCCCCAGGTCCTTGAACTGCACGTCCTTGTTGAGCAGGCGGTGCGTGCCCACCACCAGGTCCAATTCGCCCTCGCGCAGCTTGCGGGCGATCTCGCGCTGCTCCCTGGGCGTGCGGAAGCGGCTGAGCATGTCAAACTTCACGGGGAAGCCCGCGAAGCGCTTTTTGATGGTGTTGTAATGCTGCTGCACCAGAATCGTGGTCGGGGCCAGGATGGCTACCTGCTTGCCCTCCACCACGGCCTTGAAGGCCGCGCGCAGGGCCACCTCGGTCTTGCCGTAGCCCACGTCGCCGCAGAGCAGGCGGTCCATGTTGCGCGGGCTTTCCATGTCGGCCTCGATCTGCGCCACGCTCTTTTGCTGGTCCTCGGTCAGCTCGTAGGGGAACATGTCCTCGAACTCCTGCTGCCAGGGGTTGTCGTGGCTGAAGGCGTAGCCGGTTTCCCGGGAGCGTTTGGCATAGAGCTCGGCCAGGTCGAAGGCCAGCTTCTTGAGGCCCGCCTTGACCTTGGTTTTCTGCCGTTCCCATTCCTGGCCGCCCAGACGGTTGAGCCTGGGGGTGGCGTTTTCGGAGCCGATGAACTTGGTGACGCGGTCGAACTGGTCGGCGGGCACGTAGAGCTTGTCGTTGCCCGCATACTGAATGAGCAGATAGTCGCGCCTGGCGCCGTCGTTCTCCAGCTGCACCACGCCCCTGAACAGGCCGACGCCGTGCAGGTCGTGCACCACATAGTCGCCGGCCTTGAGGTCGGTGAAGGAGGCGATGCGCTCGCCCGCGGTCTGCTTCTTGCGGGCGCGCTGGTAGGCGGTGCCGTAGATATCGGAGTCGCTGATGACGCACAGCCCCGCAGACAGGTGCACAAACCCCTTGGTATAGGACACGGGCAGGAGCAATACCTCCCGCGCGATGAGGTTGCCGTCCAGCGTGGCGCAGTAGGAAGAGGGCATGTTCTGCGCGGCCAGCGCGGTTTGCAGCCGGCGGCCGCGCGCTTCGCCGCCGGTGAGCAGCACCACGCAGGCGCCTTCCTGCTTCCATTTGGCGATGTCCTGGCACAGCGGCTCCAGCCGGCTCTGGTAGGGCATGGAGGGCCGGGAACCGAAGGCGATGGCCTCCCCCGGCGCAAAGCGGCCGAAGGTGCCCACCGCGTCGCTCAGGCATACGGCGGGCCGCGCCTTGAAGTCCTCCAGCAGGTCCTCATAGGTGAAGCGCAGGTCCTTTTGCGCGTCGAAGGCGTCCCCGCGCAGCCGCGCGTCCTCATACGCCTCCGAAAAGGCGTCCGCCGCGGCGCGCAGGCGGGCCTGATACTGGTCCGGCCGGTCCAGAAGGACGATGGGGTTTTCCAGATACCCGGTCGCCGGCACCGTATCGTCCAGCAGCACGTTCATCCACATGGGCGCGGTGCGGATCACCTGCCCGGCGCGCACGCGGTCCACGTCGTCGAAATGACGCTTCCAGGCGGCCCGCGCCTCCGCCCCCGCCTCGCCGGAGCGACCGGCGGCCTGCGCGCCGCCCTGCGGCTGGGCGAGCAGGTCCTCGGTGGCCTCCAGGGCGTCCAACCCGCTTAGAAAATCATCCAGAGAATCCAGCCCGTCGGGCCCTGGCGCGGCGTGCGCGGGCGCGGCGGATTCCATGGCGTGGCCCACGCCCCGCTTGAGCGCAGCCTTCAGCCGTTCCGCGGCAGCCTCCGCGTCGGAAACCAGGCACTCGGTGGCGGGGGCGATGCGCGCGCCCTTCACCCGCGCGATGCTGCGCTGGCTGATGCAGTCAAAGCGGCGCAGGCTGTCGATCTCGTCGTCGAAAAACTCGATGCGGAGGGCGTCGGCGGCATTGGCAGGGAACACGTCCACGATCGCGCCGCGCATGGCGCACTGGCCGCGCCCCTCCACCATGGGCACGCGCTCGTACCCGCTGCGGATGAGCGCGTCCATGAGCCGGTCGGGCGGAAAGCGCCCGCCCTCCGAAAGCTCGATCACGGCGCTGCGGAAGCGGGCGCATGGCGCGCAGCGGTCCAAAAGCGCCTCCACGCTGGCGCACAGCACCCGCACGCGCCCCGCGGCCAGCCCTTCCAGCACGCTCAAGCGCTGCCACGCGCTTTCGCGGCTCATGGCCGCGCGGCTGAACTGCATGTCGCGCGCGGGCAGCACGGCGCAGCCGCCGCCGGTCAGCCGCTCCACGTCCTGCGCCTGCCGCTGGGCGATCAGCTCCGTGGGCGCGACCAGCAGCACCGGCCGCCCCGTAGCATGCGAAAGCGCCGCGGCCAGAAACGGCCGCTCGCCCTCCGCAATCTCATACAGCGCGGTGCATCCGCTCTCCCCGATGCGCTCCGTCAGCCGCTTCCAGGCGGGCAGGCTTTGGTAGGCGGTAAACAGGCCCTCGTTCATGCGTCGGCTCCTTCGGCGGGTTCGGGCGGTTTTTTGGTCTTTTTGGTGTTGTATTTGCACATGGCGCTTTCTACGCCGTTTGTGATGTATTCAATAATGGCATCTGCGGCCAGGGCATAGGCCGTATCGGCGGTCTGCTGCTCCTCGCCGGGCAGGTAATGGCCCAGCACCCAGTCGGCCAGCTCGTAGCCGGGCCTGCGCTGCCCCACGCCCACCCGCAGGCGGGGGAAGTTTTCGTATCCCAGCAGCTCCACGATGCTGCGCATGCCGTTGTGCGTGCCGGCGCTGCCGTTCTTGCGGATGCGGATGGCCCCCTGGGGCAGGTCCACGTCGTCGTAGACCACCATCAGGTTTTCCGGTGGCAGGCGGTACCAGCGGACCAGGCGGGAGACGGCCTCGCCGCTCAGGTTCATGTAGGTCTGCGGCAGGGCCAGGATGGTCTTTTGCCCGGCGATGAAGCATTCGCCCAGCAATGCCTCGTCCCTCTCCCGCCCGATGGTCACGCCCAGCTTGCGGGCCAGCGCGTCCACCACGTCAAAGCCCACGTTGTGGCGGGTATGGGCGTATTTGGCGCCGGGGTTTCCCAAACCGACGATCAGGTACATGGCGTTTTCTCCTTTGAATCAGGCACGCGGGTCAAGCCGCGAACGCCGCTATTGTAGCATATCCGGAAGCGGGCGCGCAAGGCGAACCGTCAGGCCTTTTGGCGCTTTTCGCCGCCGCGCGCAAAAAGCGGGCGGTCCAGCGCCATGGCGGCCAGAAGCACATACAGCGGCGCAAAAACAAACAGGTATCGCGGCCACACCTCAAACAGCAGCAGATAGGCCGTAGCGCCCAGCAGCGCGAGCGTGAGCGCCTGCGCCTCCGGACGGCGGCGGCGCGTGAACGCCGCAATCGCGCACAGGGCCAGCGCCGCCAGCCACAGGCCCTGGGCCAGCGTGTGGCACAGGGGGTTGAGGCTGCCGCGGTGATGGTAAAGGCTGCGGATGAAGGTGCTCAACGCATCTGTGCGTTTCGGGATCTCCAGGTCCAGAAAGCTGGAATTGGCGGCAAAGCTGCCGTCGGCATATGCCTTGTACAGTTTAATTGTGAAAAAGCGCACATTGCCCCACAGGCCCTTTTCGCATACCCGTTCCCAGGCCCTTTGGAGGTTGGCCTGCTGGCGGTCGGTCAGGGATTCGAATGACTGGGAGAAGGTCACGTCGTCCGGGGAATGGCCGCCGTAGGTCTCGCCGTTCATGCCCAGCATGAGGTAGTGCGTTTCGCTGAGCTGCTCCTGTGGCACGGCGCTGCCCGCCAGATACGCCGTGGACGCGCGCTGAAACACCTGCCCCGGCACAGCGCCCAGCACAAGCGCGGCCAGCACCGCCAGCGCGCGTTTCCACGCGGCGGCGGAAAAGTCCCGGCGGCCCAGGAAGCGGCACAGCGCCAGCAGGCCCAGCGCGATGAGCACGATCAGCACCGTGGGCTTGATGGCGGCCCCGGCAAAGCACGACAGGGAGACCAGGCCCCACCTGATCGCCGGGCGGCGCACCGTCAGCCACGCATAGAGCGCCAGCACGGGAAACAGCACCGCCCATGTATCGGTATAGGGATAGAGCACATAGGGCGACAGGGCGATCCAGAGGATGGAAACCGCCGCCGCAAATCCCCGCGCCCAGCGGCTTGGGGTGATGCGCTGGGCGCAGCGCGCCGTGAAATAGGCCGTCAGGTTGAGCAGCACCGCGTCCAGGTAGGGCAGCACCACGAACGGCACCGCGAGCCCTAGCTTGACCGCCACCCACATGGGCACGGCCTGCAGGATGGTCAGCGGCGCATTGTTGGGGCACAGGCGGAAATAGTCGGAAGCGGTGAGCGCCTGTCCGCGGGCCAGTTCCTCGGCCGTGGTGTAGACATTGGCGATGTCCCAGCCCATCTTGTACCAGGCGCAGCGCGCCACCACCAGCTGCACCGCCAGCACCGCCGCAAACAGCGCCCGCATCCGCCACAGGGCACCTTTGCCATCGGGCCGTGCGTCCGCCGCCTCCAGCCGGGCGCGTCCCCACAGAAGCAGCGACACGGCCGCCAGCGCTGCGGGCGCAAGCGCCAGGTTGCCGGCCAGGCTCAAATTCTGGTAGTACCTGGACAGCGCCGGCTGCCCCAGCGTCAGCAGCGCCAGCACAAGGACGAACATGGCTCCCGCCAGAGCGCTCCATACGGCGGGCAGGGAAAAGCGGCTGCGTTCGGACCGCATGCGGCGGCACGCCCCTTTCTGATTCGAAGATACGACAAAAAGCGGGCATCCATCCATCCCGCCTGTAAAGGTGCTGCCGGCGCGGTCGTAAGCCGAGTTCTGTCGTTGGACGATCATCTATCTCCACCGCGCGTTGCCGCGCGGCTGAAGCGATCTCTTTGGGAGCACGACGGGCCGCCGTATCGCTCCCGGTCGGATCTTGCATCGGGTGGGGTTTACAGCGCCAGCCTGTCGCCAGGCCGCGGGTGAGCTCTTACCTCGCCTTTCCATCCTTGCTCCGCGCGGGGTGCGCGGGGCGGTCTATCTCTGTTGCACTTTCCTTGAAGTTGCCTTCACCGGCCGTTAGCCGGCACCCTGCCCTGTGATGCTCGGACTTTCCTCATGGCATGCCACGCGATCGCCTGGCCGCCCGGACAGCTTTATAAAGGTAGCACGTTTGGAAAGGAGTGTCAAGGGGCCTATTCGTTGATGGCCTCGATCCCCAGGCGCGCGGCCTGGCGCATCCGCTCCCGGATGGCCTCCAGCGCCTGCGGGGGCAGCGGCATCCAGTCCCGTTCCTCCCGGACGACGCGCAGCGGCTGGCGCGTCCTGTAGGACCGGGTCGGGTTGCCCGGAAACTTCCGGTCGGTCACGTTGGGATCGTCCTCGATGGGTCCCAGCGGCTCGACCACATACACCCGCGCGAGCCCCTCCCCCGCCGCCAGCTCCGCAGCCAGCGCCGTGCCCTCCTTGCGGGCCGTCAGGTAGACGAAATTCGCCGTTTGCCGGCTGCCATAGTTGGAGGCGTGCCCCGGCGTGAGCAAATCGCCGGGCCGCAGGTCCGCCCGCGTGCCATGGTAGAGCGGCCCCGCCTCCCGCACATCCGTGCGCAGGCCCACGGGCGTGAAGGGCCTGGGCGGCTCCCCGCTCATCTCCCCGCTGGTGGTCAGGCTGTTCCAGGCCCGGGTAAAGTCCGTATCGTCATGCTTCATCACAAGACCGCCTCCCGTTTCATGCCGTCATTCGCGGGTTAGTATATCGCCACGCCCGCAAAAATACCAGCCTTTGTTTTTCCCCCGGTTTATGCTATACTGATGGTATGAAGCTCCTCCGATACGCGCCGAACATCCATATACAGGCCAAATCCACGGGCACCGGCAAATGATTCTTTCTCCGGATGCCTCCCCCTCCCTTGCGCACCGCGCCGTTTTGTGGCAAAATAGGCCGTGTTGTGCCGGGGCCCTGCGACCGGCATCCTGAAAACGGGGAGGGAATGCAACGATGGAAGCTCCTCAATGCGTTTTGATTCTGGATTTTGGCGGACAATATACCCAGCTGATCGCCCGGCGGGTGCGCGAGCACGGGGTCTATTCCTGCGTGCTGCCCTGCGGCGCGACGCTGGCGGATATCCGGGCAACGCGGCCCATGGGCATCATCTTCAGCGGCGGCCCGGCCAGCGTGCTTGACGAGGGCGCGCCCACGGTGGATGAGGGCGTATTTGCGCTGGGCGTGCCGGTTTTGGGCATCTGCTACGGCATGCAGCTGATGGCCCACCTTCTGGGCGCGCCGGTGGAACGCGGCGCGCGGCGCGAATACGGCCGCACCGAGGTGACCATGGACCGGGTGGACGGCGGGCTGCTGGCGGGGCTCCGGCCGCGCAGCGCCTGCTGGATGAGCCACACCTATCAGGTGGCGCGTCCGCCGGAGGGCTTTGCCGCCATCGCGCACACCGCGGACTGCCCCGTGGCCGCCATGGCCGACGAGGCGCGCCGGCTCTACGGCGTGCAGTTTCATCCCGAAGTGACGCACACCGAGGAAGGCGCGCGGGTGCTGGAGAACTTTCTGCTGGATATCTGCGGCTGCGCGGGCGACTGGAGCATGGAGGCCTACGCGGACATGGCGGTTGAGCAGATCCGCGATCAGGTCGGCGGCGGCACGGTGCTGCTGGGGCTGTCCGGCGGCGTGGACAGCGCGGTGGCGGCGGCGCTGCTCTACCGCGCCATCGGCAGCCGGCTGACCTGCGTGTACGTGGATCACGGCTTCATGCGTGCGGGCGAGAGCGATCAGGTGGTGGACGTGTTCACCCGTGTATTTCCGGTGGAGCTGGTGCACGTGGACGCCTCGGAACGCTTTTTCCGCGACCTCCAGGGCGTGACCGAACCGGAGGCGAAGCGCAAGATCATCGGCCGCGACTTTGTGGAGGTATTCCGCGAGGAGGCGCGCAAGCTGGGCAGGCGCGACCATTTCGCCCAGGGCACCATCTACCCCGACGTGATCGAAAGCGGCCACGCGCAGGGCAGCGCGGTGATCAAGAGCCACCACAATGTGGGCGGCCTGCCCGCCGAGCTGGGCTTTGACAGCCTGGTGGAGCCGCTGCGCATGCTCTTTAAGGACGAGGTGCGAAAGCTTGGCCTCACGCTCGGCCTGCCGGAGAGCCTGGTCTACCGCCAGCCCTTCCCCGGCCCCGGCCTGGCCATTCGCGTGGTGGGCGAGCTCACGCCCGACAAGGTGCGCATCGTGCGCGAAAGCGACCTGATCTTGCGTCAGGAAATCGCCGCCGCCGGGCTGGACAAGCAGGTATCGCAGTATTTCACCGTGCTGACCGGCGCGCACTCCGTAGGCGTGATGGGCGACGAGCGCACCTACGCCTACGCCGTGGCCCTGCGCGCCGTGACCACCGACGACTTCATGACCGCCGACGTGGCCCGCCTGCCCTACGACCTTCTGGGCCGCGTGGCCACGCGCATCGTGGGCGAGGTGGCGGGGTGCAACCGCGTTTTGTACGATATCACGACGAAGCCGCCGGCGAGCATTGAATGGGAATAACCCTCGGAGGGGATGGAGGATGGAGAAAATCACATTCTGCGGGGACGATTGCTGCAAATGCCCGCGTTATCTGGCAAAAACCAACGAAGCATTGGAAAAGGCGGCGGAGCTGTGGCTTCGGATTGGCTGGAGGGACAGGATTGTGCCCGCTGACGAGATGCGCTGCGCCGGATGCGCCTCCCATCAGCAATGCACCTATGGCCTCGTGGCGTGCATCAGAGAAAACGGCGTCGAAAAGTGCAACCAGTGTCCCCGTTTTCCATGCGATACCATCCGGGACATGCTCAGGCGCTCCGGCGAATCTGAAAAGAAATGCAAAGAGGTTTGCACAGAGGAAGAATACCTCATGCTCAAAGCCGCGTTTTTTCACAAGGAGGAAAACCTGCAAAAGTAAATAAAACCATCGAGGGCGAAGGCGCGGCGGCTCCCTCCGCGCCCCATGCGGGGAAGCCGGCAAAAAGCTCCGGCAGCGGGAATCCTCTTCCCCGCTGCCGGAGCGTTTCCTGATGCCGCTTTGCCCCCGGTCGGCGGCCCCTACTTCTCCACCTCCACCACCAGATGCTCAATGGCGGTGTGGCGGTGCATGTAGATCACGTGAAGCCGCCCGTCCGGGCCCTTGCACATGGCGGGCTGGCACTTGTTGCCCGGCGCGGGGGCCAGGTCGAGGAGGTTGTGCCAGGTCCGGCCCTCGTCGTGCGAGCAGGCGAGGGTCAGGGGGCTGCGCTCGTGCCAGTCGGCCACGGGCGTGTTGTTGTAGGCCATGAGGATGGTGTCGTCATCCCAGCTGATTACGTCGATCTTGGATTCGTTGTTGAGGATGGTGGTGGGTTCGGGCTCGGTCCAGGTGACGCCCCCGTCGCGGCTTTCCGCCGTGTAGGACACCAGCGAGCGCACGCCGTCGCCCCAGCCCGTCGCGCCCGGGCAGGTGCGCGTGAACATGCGGATGACCCCGCCGGGCCGCAGGCACAGCGCGGGCTCGCGGATGAGGTTGCCGTCCGCGGCGGAGAGCAGCGCGCCCTTTTCCCAGGTTTCCCCGTCGTCATGGGACAGGTAGACGCGCACCGCGCCGAAGTAGCGGTCCTTGATCTCGCTGGAGGTGGAGGCAAAGACGATGGTGCCGTCCGGCAGGAGCACGCTGTCGTTGGAGGCGTGGCCGCTCTGGATGTTCGCGGGGCGCGCGGGCAGCCAGGTGCGGCCGCCGTCGGTGGTCTTTCGCATCCACAGCTCGTCGCGGCCGTTGCACCAGGTGGTGAAGTTGACCTCCGTATCCAGAAACTTGGCGTAGAGCAGGATGATCTCGCCCTTGCGGTTCCGGATGAAGATGGGATCGTGGCAGCAGTAGCGGATGTCGCAGCCCACCGCGTCGGGATTGGACCACGCCTTCGCGCCCGGCTCCAGCACGGAAACCCAGTCCTTGGCGTCGCGGCCCATGGGGTCGCCGTTCCATTGCAGAAAGCCGCCGTTCCACACGGCCAGCAGGTTTCCGTTGGGGGCCAGGGTCAGGCTGGGCATATGGTAGCACTGGCGCTCGTCAAACCATTCCACCACCCATTTGCGATCTACGATCGTGGCTTTCATCTCTTCTCATCTCCCTTGCGTGTCGTCAAACAGAATCAGGGCCGTTTCCAGGCTGCCCACGCCAAGGCCCAGCGCCGCGCCGCCCTTGGCGGGCCGGGGCGCTAGGGACCGCTCCTGGGCATCCTCCGAGCGGAGGGCGCGCGCGGCTCCGCCCGGCAGGCGGGAGAGCACCACATCCTCCGCCGCGTCGGAGCTGGCGTTGACGAGGTAGAGGGCCGTCGCATCGCCGCTTCGGAAGCAGTAGGGGGCCAGGCAGGCCAGGCCGCGCACCATGGGGACATCGAAGCCCGCCGCGTCGAGCACGTCCTGCAAAATCTCCTGACGCACGCGGTTAAGCAGCATCGGCGGCACCCCCGTGCCGAAGTGACCGAAGGGGTAGATCAGCACCCGGCCGTTCACCACCGCCTGACCGTGCGCGCTCCGGCGGCGGAAGGAGTCGTAGAACGCGGTGCGGCTCTCCACGCGCGCGTCGGGCAGATAGGTTACGTCCAGCACATCCGAGGAAAAGATCATGGCCGAGGCGCGCGCGCCGGTCCGCCCGGCGTAGACGCGCCCCTCCTCCGCCTGCTCGTAGGCGCAGGCCCCGCTGTCCTGCATGAGCCAGCGCGCGCCTTCCACGCCCGCCAGATGCCCAAGGCCCATGTCCAGCAGCGTCCACAGCGCGTCGCCGTCGAGGATGACGAAGTTCTGTTCAAACAACTTTTGCAGGCTTTCCGTGTCCCAGTTGCGCAGCACCTGGCCCGACGCGGCCACCACCTGGCCGCGGATGTCCGGGATGAGGCAGTAGACCGCGGGGATGCCCATGGCGGGCAGCAGCTGGGCGAAGAACGTCTCGCGGGGGTAGAGCTCCTCCATGAATGCGCCGCGCTCCGTGTGCAGCGTGTAGGCCGAATCCGGGCTGCACAGCACGCGCACGCCCAGCCGTTCTCCCGCAAAGACGCCCATGGCGGTCAGGCGGCTCAGGAAGGGCTTGACGTCCCGGAGCATGTCCTGATAGCCGTCCTCCCAGACGATGCCGTTGCCGTTGAGGTCGTAGAGGTCGATGGTGATGCCGGCGAGGTTGAGCGCGAGGGCGCTGAGCAGCTGGAAGCGGGTGAAGCGCCGCGACTTGGAAAAGAGCGAGTAGGGGAAGTTTTCCAGCTCCGGGTACACCTCGGTCTCCCGTGGCAGAAAGGCGCGGTTGAGCAGGGCCACGCGGTTGAAGCCCGCCAGATACGCGCCGGGGGCCTGCTCCTGATAGCCCGGCAGGTGGATGCGGTCCACGGGCGGCAGGCCCGCCGCCAGCGCGCCAAGCAGCGCGTGCCAGTCGCGGCCCTCGGCGGCGTGGACGCTGGGCACGGAGCTCATCAGCCCCACCTTCGCCGTGGCCGATGCCTCCCGCACGGCCTGCCCGATGGCGCGGGCGGCGCAGAGCATGGTCTCGCGGCTCACGTCCAGCCAGATCTTGCGGTAGGGATGCGGCGGGCCGGGCCGGAGCACGCCCCGGAGAAATTCCTCGCGGGTGAGCGTCTTGCCGGCGCGCTCGCTGTAAAGGCGCATGTGCTCCTCGCAGAAGCACCCGCCCCAGACCAGCGGCGCGTGGTTGTGCAGGCGGAAGTCGTCCTCCACCCACAGGATGGAGGGCTCCAGATGCGCATAGCGCGCATAGAGGGCGGCAATGTGGCGCTGCCACCGCTCGCACAGCGGGCAGACGCACAGGGACGCCTCGTTGCCCTCCACGTCCACCATGGGGCGGAAGCCCAGCGCGGGGTCCATGCGCTTGCCCAGGTCCGCGTGCATCACGCTGTGCCAGTGGTTGACCGAAAAGGTGACGCCCATGCCCGAAAGCAGGTCGCGCACTTGTTCCATCAGGCGCAGGTAAACGTCCTGCTCCTCTTTTGTCATGTGCCCGGTGTTAAGTTCCTGTACGTTGGCGAACACGGCCACATCGTCGATGCGCGCCTCCCGGACGTAGCGATCCAGCGATTGCAGCTCGGACTCGTCGTTGAAGCCGGGGTCGCAGCAGAAGCGGAAAATATAGCGGAACGGGTCGCTCACGGGCGTTCCTCCTGTTGTACGACGTCAAAGCCATAGAAGGACAGCATGGGCAGCCGCATGCAGTCGCAGGGAATGGCGAGGCCGGGGTTCATGCGCCACGCGCCGTGCAGCCGCACCCGGCCCGCGAGCGGGCGCGGAAAGGTCAGCGTCAGGCTGTCCGTGCCGGTGACATAGGCCGAGGGATGCACCAGTCCCCCATCGTCCTCCGCGTCGAAGGGCAGTTCACAAGGCGGCACCTCGTAGGGGTTGAGCCAGTTGCGGATGCGGCGGAAGGTCAGCAAAACGGTGTCCGGCGCGATGAGCCGCGCCTCCTCCGGCTCCGGGGCCTCCCAATCGACCGCGCGCCCGTAGCACACGGCCAGCGCCGCGCGGGCGCACCGCTCGCCGATCACCAGGTTGGAGGCGGCGGCGTTGTGGATGAAATCATAGAGGGCCAGGTCGGCGGAGGGCACCACCGCCACGCCGGGCAGCGCATAGCGCGCCTGCCGCTGGGCCTCGCGCACCATGCCCCACTGGCGGTCCAGCGCCTCGGAGGGGCCCTCCACGCAGCGGTTGATCTGCACGGTGAGGAAGGGCAGCTCCGGGTTTCCCAGCATTTCGCGCGCATGGCGCACGAAGGCGCCGAAGCGCGCAAGGTAGCTCTCCGCGCTGTTTTCGTACCCCTCGGCCTCGCCCTGCACCCACAGGACCGCCCTGGGCGTCAGCCCGTCCAGCATGTCCAGCATGTTGCGCAGCAGCGCGCCGTTCTCCTCCGGGTTCCACCAGCGCAGCGGCGCGCCGCCGTAGGCGCAGGGCGCCAGCCCGATGGGGTAGCCCAGCTCGCGCTTAAGACGCTTGGCGAAGTGCAGCCATGGGCTGTGGCCGGGGTTGTGGTTCTCGTAGTGGCCCACGTACACCGCGCCCGTGGTCTCGCCCAGCGGGTGCGAGGCCAGGTCCCAGCGCCCGCTGGGGCGCAGCACGCTCACGCCCGGCTCGGGATCGTCCGCCACGGGGTCCCTGGCCCGGCCGGCGGCGTTGCTCTGTCCGGCGATGACGAACACGTCGCCCACGCCCACGTGGTGCACCATGTCCCCGCGCGTGCAGGACAGCCCGTCCCAGCCCTCGTAGGTCATGGTGGTCTCAAGCCGGTACAGCCCGCCCGCGGGCACGGCGGGGAAGGTGACGCGCCAGGTCCCCTCGGCGGGGATCTCGCACTCGGTCCAGGGAATCACCGATTCGCCGGTGCTCTCCAGCGCCACACGGGCCTTGATGACGGCCTTTGCGGGCGGCACTTGGGAGAAGGCCAGCGGGAGCTCCTGCGAAAGGCGCACCAGATGGTAGGTCCCCTCCAGGCGGATGGGCGCGGAGCCCTCCGGCCCCTGCTGAAAGATTTGCCACGGGGACGCGCCCCGCTCGATGATCACGCCAGCGTTCATAGGCGACGCTCCTTTACGGTCCGCATGCGCGGGATTGGCGGGCGGCGGGACGGTCCGTCCGCCCCGCCCCGCGGGAGAAGAAACACAGCGCCACGCCCGCCGCCGAAATGGCGAGCCAGGCGGCCAGCACCGCCGTCCAGCCCCCGCTTTCGCTCAGCGCCCCAAAGCCCGTGCTGGCCAGCGCGCTGCCCACGTAGGCGGAGGCGTTGAGCAGGCCGGTGACGGTGGCCATCAGGCCCATGGCGTGGAAGCGCAGCGGCAGCAGGCTTAGCAGCATGGTGCTCGCGCCGGTCATGCAGGTGGTGCTCACGATCAGCATCAGGATGGTGACGGCCACGCTCCCCCGGCCCGCCGCCGTCCACAGCGTCAGGCCCGCGCCGCAGATGGCGAAGGCCGCCGCGGCCGTGGCCGCCTCGCTCCAGCGCAGGCGGTTCTTGAGCCAGTTGAAGGCATACACGCCGCCCAGGTTGACCGGCGGCACGATCATGGTCAGGGCGATGGAGGTGGCGGCGGGGAAGCCGAAGCTCTCCTGTAGATAGGACGGGGCCCAGGTGATGATGCCGTCGCGCAGCAGGCCGTACATCACCGACGCGGCCGCCGCCGGCAGAAGGCACGCCAGCACGCGCAAAGCGCCTCTCGTCTTCCGGGGCGCGTCGTCCTCCTGCCGCTCGCTCATGTCGGGGATGCCGCTTTTCTCGCTGATGCGCTCCAGCGCGCGCATGCCGAAGATCCACAGCGCGCCGCCCGCGGCCATGGCCGCGCCGCCCAGATAGAACGACAGCCGCCACCCCCACGGCGAGGCCACGCACAATACGCACATCAGGTACGCGCCCAGCGTGCCGGCAGGGGTGGTGGTGGAGAGGTTGAGGCAGGTGCGGGCGCATTGCGCGTCCTGCGTCAGGTCGGCCACGGCCTTGATCATGGGCGTCCACACCAGCGATTGCAGCAGGCCGTTGGCCGCCCATAAAACAGCCATCTGCCCGGCTGTGCTGCTTAGCGCCATGCCCAGATTGACCGCCGCGCCGCCCAGCAGGCCCACGGCCACCAGCAGGCGCGGCCGCAGGCGGTCGGCCAGGAGGCCGCTGAAGAGCTGCGCGCCGCCGTAGCACACGAAGAACGCGCTGGACACCCGCCCCAGCTCCAGCTTGGAGAGGTTTTCGGCCTCGTTGATGGCGGCGATGCAGGCGGTGAAGTTGAGCCGGCCCAGATAGGCGGAAAAGTAGCTCAGCCAGCAGACGGCGAAAAGCAGATAGATGCTGTGGTGCGTATAGAGCTTCTTCATGCGCATTCATCCCCGCAAAGGGGCGTCGGAGGGGTCAGAGGAAGTAGGGGTTCATCCACGCCTTGCGGCCTGCGCCGTCGGTGAGCTGCACCCAGAGGAAGCGCGCGTTTTGGGGCACGGCGTCCATGGGGAACGCGACGTGGGTCAGGTCGTTTGCGGGCGAGAAGGCCCGGTGGATGGGGTTGATGCCCTGCCCCATCACGTGAATGCGGCGAACCGGCGAGCAGTCCAGATGGAACACGCCGTCCTCGATGAAGCAGCCATGGATCTCCGGGCCGGTGGAGGCATAGAAGGCCATGCGGTCATACGCCTCGATGATGGCCGGATAGCTCAGCTCCGGGGCCTTAAACACCACCCAGCCGCCGCAGGCGTCGTCCTCGCAGCCGCGGCCCTCGTGGTTGTCGTCGGCGGCGATCATGCGGATGGGCCGCTTGAGCATGCGAAGCGCGAGGATGCACTCGTTCTGGCTGTTGCCGTTGTTGTTTTCCAGCTCGGCGCTGTGGTTGTAGATCTCCATGCCGTCGAAGTCGCCGTAGGTGAGGAACTCGTCCGGCCCCTCGGCCGACCAGGTGGGGTGGTTGTAGTTGACGATGTAGCCGCCACGGTGGAACTCGTCCACCTTGGCGCGGATGGCCTCGCCCGTGTACTGCTCGGCGCGGTAGATGGGCACGGGGCGGGCGGGGTCGCGCAGGATGGCGCAGAGGTGGCAGGTCTGGTTGAAGTCGTGCTTTTTGCCGTAGAGGAAGCTGTCGGTATCCACCTCGATGCCCGTGAGTGCGAGGAAATGGCCGTCGTTGAGATCGCTGTGGTCCACCAGCACGTTGTGGTCGGTGAAGGCCACGACGCTGTAACCCTCGGACAGGTAGCGCGCCTTCACCTCCTCAGGGGTCAGCCGCCCGTCGGAGAGGGTGGTGTGGCAGTGCAGGTTGGCCTTGTAGCTTCCGCCGGAAGCGGGCAGTAACTCAATTCTGGACATGATAAAGTTTCTCCTTCCGAAATGCCGCGAAGAACGCCGCCCCCGCCATTCGGGCAGGGGGCGGCGCCTGTGAGTCTGCCGTCCGGAGGACGGCGGCGCGGAATCAGCCGAAATTCTCTCTCGCTTCGCGGATGGCCTCGTTGACGGCCTCCTCCAGCGCGGGGCCGCCCGCGGCCTCAAACTCGGCGCGGTACTGCTCCCAGCCGGTCTCCACGTCGAGCTGGCCGCCCAGCATCTGGGACAGGTAGCGGTTGGTGATTTCAAACAGGGTGGTCTGCACCTTGCCCCACTCGGCGTCCAGCGCGGCCAGGCCGTAGTAGGAGGGCAGCCGCACGTAGACGTTGTCCACGAAGGCCTTCACGGTGTCGATGGCGTACTGGTAGCACTCGCGCGCCTCGCCCTCGGCCCAGTCAAGGGTGTTGTCATAGGGGGTGGTCACGGCGTCCCACCAGTCGTTGTTGACCAGGTCCAGCTTCATCTCGCTGGCGCAGAACAGGTAGGAGAACCACATGTAGCGGCAGCGGTCGGGGTTGGGATAGCCGTAGGACTTGTTGATGTTAACGAACTCGTTGAGGTTGTAGACCACGGTATCGCCGTCCATGGTGTAGGTCAGGCCCTCGATGCCGCGGAAGAGCAGGTTCTGGCCCTCTTCGCTGGCCAGGAACTCCACCAGGTCCAGCACGCGGTCGGGATAGGCGCAGCTGGTGGGGATGAAGTAGTGGGCGCCCACGTAGGAGGGCACGTCATAGACGCGCATCCAGTGGCCGTCGTTGTCGGTGAGGGCGGTGCCCAGGGTGAGATCGGCCAGGGAGCCGTCGTCGGGATGGGCCTTCATCCAGGAGTCGTAGAGCTTCTTGAACTGGGTGTAGTAGCCGTAGCTGTAGCCGTAGGAGGCGAGGGTCTTGTTGTTGAAGGCGGCATAGCCGTCGTCCTCGTCCACCAAAGTGCCCACGCCGTTGTGGATGCCGTCGTTTGCATACATCTCGGCCAGGATCTTCATGACCTCCTTGCTTTCGTCGGAGACGGTCATGAGCGTCCAGTGCTCCTCGTCGGTGCCGATCTTGCTCTCGTCGTCGGGCACGAAGCCGGTCCACATCCAGTCGTAGGTGGCCGGGGTGCGAAGGCTGGTGCCAAGGGGCCTGGCGATGGTGCCGTCGATCTCGGCCCAGTTGGTCAGCTTGGCGTTGTAGGGCCACCAGCCGGAGTAGCCGGCCTCCACGGCCTTCTGGGTGAAGGCCACGAACTCGTCCACGGTCGCGGGCACCTTGCCCTCGTTGACCTCCTCAAGGATGGCGGTGTTGTAGGCCGGCACGCCCGCAAAGGAGGGGTAGGCGCGGGCCGAGAACGAATAGATGGCATACGCCTTGTTCTCGTCGCCGGTGTACATCTTGTTGTACATCTTGTACTCGTCGGTGTTGATGATCTTGTAGAGGATGGGATAGCGCTCCGGCTCGGCGTTGATGATGGCGGCGATGTCGTACACCGCTTCCTCCTCGGCGAACTGGCGGATCTTGGTGGCCTCGCCCCAGGTGGGGAAGAGGTCGGGCGCCATGCCCACGGCCAGCTCGGTGGAGAGCCTGTCGTCATAGCCCTCGATGCCGGTGTCGTATTCCAAAGTGATGTTCACGGCCTGCTCGATGGCCTTCTTGATGGGATCGTTGGCCATGCCCTCCTGGTCGTCCACGCTGTTGGCATACTGCGAAAAACGGATGTTCACCATCTCACGGGCGGCATTGGCCTCCGGGCCGGTGGCTTCGCCGGATGCGAAGCCCGGCACCGCGAGAACCAGCATCGTCAGGCACATGGCCAGCGCAAGCGCTTTTTTCAGGGTAGTTGTCATGGTTTCTGCTCCTCCTTTTTGATGGGTTGATGGGAATATGTGTGTCAAGCCATGGCAGGCCCGTACATCCTTACTCCTTGACGGCTCCGATGAGCACGCCCTTGGCGAAGTGCTTTTGCAGGAAGGGGTACACGCACATGATGGGCAGCATGGCGCAGATGATGGTCGCCATGCGAAGCGCCATGGGCGGCGGCAGCTGCGCGCCGATGTCCACCGCGCCGGTGCGCATCTGCGACATCATGGCCGAGTCGGTGAGCACCCGGCGCAGCACCCAGGCGAAGGGCTGAAGCGTGGGCTTGGTGGCGATGTACATCATGTAGCTGTAGTAGTCGTTCCAGAAGCCCACGGCGATGAACAGGCTGACCGCCGCCAGCATGGGCTTGGACAGGGGCAAAATCACCTGGAAGAACACGCGCACGTCGTTGCAGCCGTCGATGCGGGCGGCGTCCTCCAGCTCGCGGGGCACGGAGTAGGAAAAGTAGTTGCGCATGATGATGAAGTACGTGATGCTCAGCCCATAGGGCAGCACCATCACCCAGTAGGTGCGGATGAGCTTGATCTCCATGTAGAGCATGTAGGTGGGGATGAGGCCGCCGGCGAAGAACATGGTAAACACCGTCAGGACGTTGAGCAGCTTCATGCCGGGCACGTAGACCTTGCTGACGGCGTAGGCCATGGTGGAGGTGACCAGCACGCTCAAAAGCGTGCCCAGCACCGTCTTGGAGGCCGAGATCCACAGACTGGTGACAAACGAGGAATTTTCAAAGATCATCCTGTAGTACTGGAAATCCACGCCGCCGTTGGGCCACAGCAGGGCCCCGCCCTTGACGAACTGCTCATAGGGCGTGACGGAGGCCACCAGCACGTACCACATGGGATAGAAGCAGATCAGCGCGAAGATGACGCAGAAGCCCACCACGAACACGTCGTAGAAGTTGAAGCCCACGGCCTGCATCATCGTCTTTCTGGGCTGCCGGATGTTGGCGTCCTTGACCATATTTGTTCCCTCCCTTAGAAGATGCCCATGACGTCGAGCTTTTTGACGAACCGGTTGGTGACCACCAGGGCGATGAGGCCCATGACGTTGAGCAGCAGGTTGGCCGCGGTGGACAGCTCGAACTCGCCGCCGCCGCCCAGGCTGATGCGGTAGATGTAGGTGGAGAGCACGTCGCCGGTGTTGAGGACGAAGTTGTTGTAGAGGTTGTAGACCTGGTCAAAGTTGGAGAGGAACAGCTGCGAGATGCTCAAAAGGAACATCACCGCCACGCTGGGCAGAATTCTGGGAATCGTGATGTGAAACAGCATGTCGCAGCGGTTGGCCCCGTCGATGGAGGCCGCCTCGTAGAGTGCGGGGTCCACGCCCGCCACCGCGGCCAGATAGATGATGGTGGAGTAGCCGGCGGTCTTGATGATGTTGGTGATGACCAGAATCCCGCGGAACATCTCCGGCCGCTTCATGAAGTCGATGGCCTCGCCGCCCATGGCCTGGATGACCTGGTTGACCACGCCGCCCACGTCGCCGGGCACCGGGGCCTGCAAAAACACCTGCACCAGGCCAGCGAAGATGACCCAGGAGAGGAAATAGGGCAGGTAGACGCAGGTCTGCACCACGCTCTTTAGGCGCTTCATCTGCATCTCGTTGATCATCAGGGCCAGAAATACGTTGAAGGTGAAGCCGAAGATGAGGTTGTAGATGTTGATGATGACGGTGTTTTTGAACGCCTGGATGAACGCCGGGTCGGCAAAGAGCTCGCGGTAGTGCGTAAGGCCCACCCAGGGGCTGCCCAAAACGCCCAGGTTCATCTTGAAGTCCTTGAACGCCAGCACCACGCCGTACATGGGCGCGTAGCTGAACACCAGCAAAAACAGCAGGCCGGGAATGGCCAGGAGGTAGATGAACCAGTATTTCCTGGCGGCCGTAGAGAACCGGACCAGCAGACTTTCCTTCGGCTCTTTGGAAAAATAGTGGGCCCGTGGGACCCCGGTCTGTCCAGACATACCGCATCCTCCTGACGATAATTATTAGCTAATAAAATTTGTTGACGACGCGTATTTTGCGAACCACTTGACTTTTATTAGGCACTTGTGGCAAAATGGTTCTGCAAATCATCCGTTGCCTATACTATAACAGCAAACCCTTTTGGTGTCAAGCGTAAAAGAAGCTCGAAATCATGTTTTTCCCGATTGCCCCGCAAGGGGCGCCCACGCCCGGCTTTTACTAATAATCACTTAATTATTAGCTGGCCTTTCCCCCATCCTCCCCTTTTATATAGAAGAAACGCAATGGAAAGAGAGGGCTTCCGTGATGAAGCGAATCGGTTTTATCGGCTTCGGCCTTCGCTCCGAAACCATGCTCAAGGCCTTCCGCGCGCTGGAGGCGGACATCTGCGTGGCCGCCGTGGCCGATCCACGCCATGCGCAGATCGCGCCGGGAATGAAGGACGACCCGTACTTTGCGCACACGCGCTGGTATGAGGACGCAGAGGAGTTGCTCGCCTGCGATGATCTCGACGGCGTGTTCATCGGCACGCGCTGCCCGCTGCATACGCCCCTGGCCTGCCGGGTGCTGAAAACGGGCATGCCCTTGTTTCTGGAAAAGCCCGTGTGCATCAGCCCAGAGCAGTACGAGGCGCTGCGCGAGGCGGGTCTGGGGCGCGAAAAGCGCGTGGTGGTGAGCTTTCCGCTGCGCTTTTCCACCATCACCCTTGAAATGGAGCAGCTCGTGCGCAGCGGCAGCCTGGGCCGGCTGACCATGGTGCAGGCGGTCAACAACGTGCCCTACGGCAGCGTCTACTACCACAGCTGGTACCGCGACCCGGCGCAGACGGGCGGGCTGTTTCTGCAGAAGGCCACGCACGACGTGGACTACATCCGCTTCCTGACCGGGGAAACGCCTGTATCCGTGTGCGCGGCCACCGCCAAGCTCTACTACCGCGGCGACCGTCCGGCGGGCCTGCGCTGCCCGGACTGCCCGGACTACCGCACCTGCCGCGAGAGCAGCTACGTGGTCGGCCGCATCCTCAAGGAGGACGTGCAGGGCGACGTCTGCTGCTTTGCGAAGGATACTGGCAACGAGGACGGCGCGGCCATGATCCTGACCATGGAAAGCGGCATGATCGTCACCTACAGCCA
>LBJMC04200__coassemble_739_pt1 | contig 19527 bp, 22 predicted proteins | sample LBJMC04200__metabat2_low_PE_012 | metagenome-assembled genome bin LBJMC04200
CCGAACAGGAGCGTCTGATGCTGGCGGTCAAGGCGCTTGGCAATGCAGCCGGCGACAGCGGCGAACTGCTGCAAAAGCTGGGTGCGCTGTTTCGCACGCCCGAGGCAGACTGGCTGTCGGTCGATCTGGACCGCTGGGGACAGAGCGGGGAACAGGATACCCGCTTTGATCTGATCCGCAGGGCCATTCTGGAAAAGCGGGTCCTGGCCTTTCAATATGCGGGCGCGGGCGGCATGCGGACCCGGCGCGTGCAGCCGGGCCGGCTGTGCTTCAAGTCCTCGGCCTGGTATCTACAGGCGGTATGCCTGGAGCGTCAGGCGTGGCGCACCTTCAAGCTCACCCGCATGAGCGGTCTGTGCCTGACGGAAGAGCATTTTTCGCAAGCCCTCATTCCTCCGCCCATCGAACCGGCGTCCGGCGGCCCCACCGAATGCGAGATCAGGCTGCGTTTCCCGGCAGGCGCGGCTTTTCGCGTATATGACGAGTTTGCCAGCGAATCCATCCGCACCCATGAGGATGGTTCCCTCACCGTCACCGCGCGCATGCCGCTGGCGGATGGCTGGCTGTACAGCTATCTGCTCTCCTTTGGCGGCGCGGCGGAGGTACTCGGCCCGCCGCAGGTGCGCGCGGGGCTGGCCCGTTTTGCCCGGATGGCCTTTGAACGCTATCAAAAAGATTTGCCCAGCAGCAAAAACCTGACGGAGGATGTCAGGTTCAATTTGCTATCCTATGCCTGTCCTCCGGAGGAACAACAGGATGAACAGGAGTGGAATACATTGGAACAGAAATTCTGTCAAAGCTGCGGCATGCCCCTCACCGGCGCTCCGCAGGAGTTGGGCACGGAAAGCGACGGTTCGCCCTGCGCCGACTACTGTACCTACTGTTACCAGAATGGAGCCTTCACCCGCGACTGCACCATGCAGGAGATGATTGATTTCTGCACGCCCATCATGGCCCAAAGCCACCCGGACATGACCGAGGCGGACGCGGCCGCACGGATGCGGAGCTTCTTTCCGCAGCTCAAGCGCTGGAAAAGGGAAGGCTGAACTGCGAGACACAGGAAAGGGAGAGCGTCCGCCGGACGTTCTCCCTTTTCCGTCAGTTTTCCTCATGCACCCGCCGATTCAGGCGGCGGATTTTTCCGCGCCATAGCATATATTGCGTAACCCAGGCCACTGCGAAGATGCCCACAAAAACGCCTGCATACCCAGCTACTCCGCCCGCGCTGTGCTCCATCCAGCCGCACACCCAGGCTATAGGTAGCATTACCAGAGCCGTTACCGCAAAATAGACGGCTGATTGTTTCAAAAGGCTCCAGCGCTCCATTTCCCAAATCAGCGAGCATACGGCAAACGCTGCGCCCAGCACGCCGCACAACACAGCCTGAAGGGCCACCGCCCCAGCCTCACTGCCTGCCAGCGCGATCAATTCGGGCATGCAGGCCACATACCGTCCCTGCCCCCAGCCCAGTGAAATGACAATGGTGATCAGGTAGCCCATGGCCATGCCCAGCGGAACGCCCAGCAGGCCGCGCAAAAGCGCCTTTTTCTTCACGGCTGTTCCCTCCTTGTCTAAATCCCCAGCACCTGACGGATCTTGGGGACGTATCGCCGGGAAACCCAGGCCGCCGTGCCGTCCTCCAGCGTTACGCGTATGGTGCCGGCCAGGCTCAGGTCAAAGCCCCTGACCTTGCCAAGGTTGATGATTTCCGAGTGCGATATGCGAACGAAGCGGGACCGGTCCAGCCTGTTTTCCAGCTCATAGAGCCGCAGGCGCACGGTATACTCCCCCTCCGCCATGCTCACGTACACCTTGCCGCCAGCGGCATAGGCACGCAGGATTCCCGCCGGGTCGAGAACGGTGGCCTTTTCGTCCCGGAATCCCATGAGCATCCTGGGCGCTTCCAGTTTTTCCAGCAATGCGGCGATCTCCCCGGTCATCCGGTCGGTATGGACCACGATTCTGGGCTCGGTGCAGGCAGGGTCGATCTGGATGTCGATGCGCACCTTTCTTTCCCCCTTCCGCATCCAGTATAGGCGCTTGCGCCTTGCCGTGCAATCCTTTCGATACAACCGGTCGTTTCAGCAAGCCAAATGGCATGCATGGAAAAGCGCCCGGCTCGGAACCAAAGTTCGAGTCGGGCGCTTGACGCCTTTTTCAGTTGATTCGTCGGTCTGCGCATCATTGGATGTCATCGGCGCGCATGCCGTCCAGGACAGGCTTGCGCTTCCAGGCGGTCATCACGCCCGTGCCCAGGCCCGTACGCTGCCAGCTCACCTGTTCAAACGACAGGGCCGCCAGCCGCGTCTTAAGTGCGCAGCGGTCCACGGACACGCTCTCCGCGCCCGACGTCATCCATCGGCGTAGCGCGTTCATCGCCGAGGGCCAGCACGTCGTGCCCAGCACCAGCTGGCCGCCGGGCTTGAGCACGCGAAGCGCCTCGCCCAGCATGCGGTCCAGCGAATCCGCGTCACCCCTCCACTGCATAAGCACCGTGTCAAAGGCATCCTCCCGCCAGGGGATATCCCCCACCGGCGCGTACACGATATCGCAGCTTTGCAGCCGCGCGCGGGCGGCACGCACGTCCTCCATGTCGGAGGATACGCCGCACACCTCGCACTGCATATTCCGGCGCAGGTATTCGGCCATCAGGCCCCGGCCCACGCTCGCGTCCAGCACCCGATCCTCCGGGTCCACCACGGCCCATTTGAGCATGGCCTTTTCCAGCCCGTTCAGCCGTGGGCATGCTTTGACGGACAGCTCACCGGATACGGTTTTGCCTTGTACCTTGGTGATCATGCTCGTCCTCCTCAGCCATTCTGTTTCCGGGTACAGCGCTATTATATCACAGAATTGCTAAGAATGCACGCTCTTTTGTAACATTTTGTTTATTATTTTGTATATTCTCGTAAACAATAGGTAACGGATGCCTTGCGAGACAGCACCAGCCATAGGGCCGCATCCAGCAGCGCCAGCAGGAGAACATCCACGCCCACCGCCGCGGACACCGGCCATCCCCACAGGATCAGCAGCACTGCCGCGCCCACCAGCGCCGCAATGATGATCATGCCGCCGAACATGCTGACCATGGCGTTCATGCTCTGCTTAACAGCCTCGGTTTCGGTCTTCCATTTCAGCTTGGGATGGTACACGTCCAGCAGCAGGCTCATCAGGCACCACAGGAGCGAAAACATCTGCGACACGGCCAGCGCGCCCAGCGTTTCCAGCCACATGCCGGGCAGCAGCGCCCACAGCGCCACCGCGCTCACCAGCGCCGAGGCCAGGTTGAAGGTCATGCCCATCAGCAGCTTGGCCCCCAGCTGCACCTTGCCCGAAACGGGATAGATGCGCCGCATGTCATGCCGCGCGCCTTCGCGCGAAACGGCGGTGGACACGGCCAGCCCCATGGTGCAGGTCAGCGCCAGGAAGCCCGCGGCGCAGGCCAGATAGATGCTGCCGGGCACGAGCTGCGCCACGACTTGGGAAAGCGCCATCCCATCCGTTTCGCGGCCGATACCGATCGCCGCCACCACCAGCAATACCGGAAACATCACCGCGCCGGTGAGGCAGTTGGTCGCGTAGGTAGGCACGGTGAGCACCTCGCGCACCTCCTGACGGTACAGCGCCCAGAAGGGACTGCGCGCGCGCCAGCCCGAAGCCCGGCGGCGTGCGCCGCGGTTGACGCGCTGAATGATCTCCGCCTGCCGGAGCGCAAGGCGCATATATCCGCCGCCGCAGAGGGCCACCACCAGCGCCAGCGCGGCGATGGAGACGCCCACATACAGCGCCGCCTGCCCCCACGCCTGGAGGCCGGAACCTGTAGCCGCCGCCGTAAGCCACTGAAGCGGCGGGAAGGCGCCCAGCACCAGCTCGGTCAGCGAGCCGCTGCCCAGCAGCAGGCCGCTGGCGACCTGTGCCAGCTCACCCTCGTCCAGGTTCATGTTGATGCTCATCTCCGCGCCCACGATGGCGGCCACCAGCACGAAGGTCATCACCGTGGTCACACCCTCGCGCCGCTTCCACAGCGCGCTGATGCGGATGAGTCCGAAGGCCAGCAGCGTAGTGATCGCCACCGGAATGCCCGGCACCAGCAGCACCCCCAGCAGCGAGCGCACATAGAAATCCGCCCCCATGCCCATTTCTACGCCATAGCGGACGAGCAGCGGCAGGCATACCAGTACTGTCAGGCCAGCCTCGCCGGCCAGCACGGTAGCGAGCTTGGCCATGAGCACGCCGTGCGAGGGGATGGGCAGCGCGCCCACGAAGGCGCAGTCCCGGCCGAAGAACAGCAGGCTGATCACATAAAAGAAGCTGTAGATCAGCGTCATCAGCGTACAGGCCAGGAATGCCAGGGCAATGACGGCCTGGGGCTCGCCCATGGCCCTGGCCTGGTCATACATCAGCATTTCAAAAATGATCGCCATGCCGTAGAGAATCACGAACAGCAGCGCCATTCCGGCCCAGCCGAGCAGGGCCTTCCACGCCGCCTGCCCCTCGCGCCGGCGACTGCCGGGACGAAGCGCCATCAGGCGGTCGCGCATGAGCAGCTTCCAATAGGCCAGCATGGCTCATTCCCCCTTCTTTTCCACCAGTTCCAGAAAGACTTCCTCCAGGCTGGAATCGCCGCCGTGGCGAAGCTCGTCCAGCGTGCCGCGGGCGATGAGCCTGCCGCGCTTGATGATGCCGATTTCGTCGCAAAGGCGCTCGGCCACATCCAGCACATGGGTGGAGAAAAACACCGTGCGTCCGCTGTCGGCATGACGGCGCATCTCCTCCTTGAGCATGAACACGCTCTGCGGGTCCAGCCCCACCATCGGCTCGTCCAGCACCCAGATGCTGGGCTCGTGAATGAGCGCGCCGGTGATGGCCAGCTTCTGCTTCATGCCGCGGGAATAGCCTCGAATTTGCTGGCACGCCGCATCCTCCAGCTCAAACAGCGACAGGTACTTTTCGATATGACGCTTGCGGCTTGCGGCGTCCACGCCGTAGATATCCGCCATGAAATTGAGATAATCCATGCCGGTCAGGCGCTCATACATATCGAAGGAATCCGGCACGTAGCCAAAGCTGCGCTTGGCCGCGATGGGATCGCGCGCCATGTCGATGCCGTTGAGCACCACGCGCCCGCTGTCAGGCGTGAGAATGCCGGTCAGCAGCTTGATGGTGGTGGTTTTGCCCGCCCCGTTGGGGCCGATAAAGCCGAACACCTTTCCTTCCTCTATTTTCATATCCAGGCCATCCACGGCCTTCACCTTGCCCCCCGCGTAGGTCTTGGTCACATTTTCAAACTGGATCATGGTTTTTCATTCCTCCTGTAAGGATTTTTCCGGTTTGCAGGCACAGTATAACGCCTCTCGCGACGAAAGGAAAGTGGAAAATGCACGTTTTCCGCTTCCCCGCCTCTCAATGCCGCGCCTTTTTGACTGAACGTCTGTTTCTGCCTGCGTGCAGTGCATGCATATCATGAAACTCTTTGCGTCTTCTTAGCAATCCGCCATTTTCCGAAGTTTCCCCATTCTGATCCAGGTGTTTGCCAGAAAGACAATCCGCATGGTTTTTCAATAAAAAATCCGTGTATTCTTCACACCTGCTTGACAAAACGTCCATTTCCGTTACAATATTATATATAGTAGGAAAGAAGGCGATGTCATGAAGATACAGCCGGCGGTGCGTACAGAAACCGTCAGGATTGCGATGGGCACGGCGTTTTTTTCCCTTGTAATGCTGCTGGTGTTCGCACTGCTGGACCGGCTGGATGTGACGGTCGTATTGGGGACGCTTTGGGGTGCGGGCGCGGCGATCCTCAACTTTTTTTTAATGGCATTAAGCGTGCAGCGGGCTGCCGAGAGCATGAAGGGCGTTACGGTGCCGCCGGAGCCGCTGGAGGAAAACGGCGATCCCGATCCGGACGCCCCGCTTCAGCCTCCTGTGCCGGAGGTGCAGCGCGCCAAGCGCTGGATGCAGCTGTCCTACACAGGACGGATGCTGCTGCTGGTGGGTGTGGCCATCGTGGCGCTGACCGCGCCGTGCTTCCACCCGGTGGCGGCGGCGCTTGCGCTGCTCTTTCCACGCCTGGTGATCTTTTTACGGGGATTTGTCAAGCCAAAGAACAAGGAGGACTGAATGCCGATGAAACGGGACGCGAAGGCGCGCGTGATCGATTGGCTGCTGGTAGCGATGATCGTGGCGCCTTTTGTATTCAGCATGACCCTGAAGGTTCTTTTCAAGCCTGCGTCGGAGGGAATTTCCATCACGGGCGCGCAGGTGTATTTTACCATTCCCATGCCGGTGATGGATCTGCCCATCACGGAATCGCAGGTCAATTCCCTGATGGTGGTCCTCTCCATTTTGGGGCTGTGCCTGTACCTGACCCATGGCATTTCCGTGGCGCCCCATTCCAAGCGCCAGATCGTGGCTGAGTGGATTGTGGAAAAGGTGCAGAACCTGGTGAACAGCAACATGGGCGCGTATTTTTCCGCCTTTGCGCCGTTTATAGCCGGTATCATGTTTATCTCGGCGTTTTCCAGCCTGTCCAGCCTTTTGGGCCTGTTCCCGCCCACGTCGGATATGAACATTGTAGCCGGATGGGCCATACTGGTGTTCGTCCTTATTACCCATTACAAACTCAAGGGCGGCCTGCTGCCCTATGTGAAGGGATTCTTTGAACCGGTGTTCATCTTCGCGCCCTTCAACATTATCGGTGAGGTGGCCACCCCGGTTTCGATGTCCTTCCGTCATTATGGCAACGTTCTGTCGGGGATGGTCATCTCTACTTTGGTGGCCTATGCCCTGCAAACCCTCAGCCACAAGCTGCTGGGCTGGCTGCCCGGCGTGCTGGGACAGTTCCCCTTTCTGCAGGTAGGCCTGCCGGCCATCCTGTCCCTGTACCTCGATATCTTCAGCGGGTTGATGCAAGCATTTATATTTGCCCTGCTCACCACAATCTACATATCCACAGGTTTCCCGCAGGAGGAATATGAACGGCGCAAGGCAAAGCGCAAAAAAGCTTTGCATACCGCATAAACAATCACTACATTCAAGGAGGACTCTGACATGCTCGAACTCGCCATTGGTATCATCCTTGCCGGCTGCGGCATTGGCGCCGGCCTTGCCCTGATTGCAGGTATCGGCCCTGGTATCGGTGAAGGCAACGCTGCCGCCAAAGCCTGCGAAGCCATCGGTCGCCAGCCCGAGAGCAAAAGCGACGTAACTTCTACCATGATTTTGGGTTGTGCCATCGCGGAAACCACCGGTCTTTATGGTCTGGTCGTCGGCATCCTGCTCATCTTCGTCGCACCCAATATGTTTGTCAACATTTTGCTCAACGCCATCAAATAATGCCCGAGCGCGGCGATAGAGAGAGGCCGAACCAATGAGCGTGCAATCTTTAGATATCATTTCCGTCAATCTATGGCACATCCTCATCTCTCTTGCCAATCTGCTGATTATCACCTTTGTTCTCAAGCGCTTCCTGTTCAAACGCGTTCAGGCGGTCCTCACGGCCCGTCAGGAGCAGGTGAGCAAAATTTACGGCGAGGCGGAGGAAAGCCGCAACGCCGCAGTCAGCATGAAGCAGGAGTATGAGGCGCGCCTAGCCTCCGCCCGCGAGGAAGCGGACGGGCTGGTGCGCACGGCTGTCGTGACGGCCCAGCGCAAGGGCGATCAGATTCTCGCCGAAGCGTCCGGTCAGGCCAGCCGACTCAAGCAGAAGGCCGAAGAGGAAATCGCCATGGAGCGCAGGCAGATGCTTACCGGCGTCCGGAAGGAAATTTCCGACCTGGTCGTGGGCATCGCCTCCAAGGTGGTCGAGCGTGAAATCCAGCCGAAGGATCACGAGGCCTTTGTGGACGAATTTATCAGGAACGTGGGTGACGAAGCATGACCGATCTGGCGGAGGAATACGGTAAAGGCCTGTATGATCTGACCGAGGAGGAGCATGTCTCCGAGGATGTGCTTGCGCAGCTTCGCGTGCTCAGGGGGCTTTTCCGCGACCAGCCGGATTTTATCCGCCTGCTTTGCAACATGTCGCTTGCAAAGGAAGAGCGCACCGCCATTCTGGACGGCGCGCTGCGCGGCCAGGTGCACCCCTACGTGTTGAATTTTCTCAAAATCCTGTGCGAGCGCGGGGCGCTGCACGAATTTGAGGGCTGCGTAAGCGCCTTCACCGCGCTGTACAACCAGGCGCACGGCATCGTTGAGGCCAGTGTGACCACGGGCGTTCCCCTGGAAGCTGAGCAGCGCACCCGTTTGATCGACAAGCTGTCCGCCATGACGGGCAAGCGGATCGTGCTTTCCGAAAAGGTGGACCCCGGCGTGGTGGGCGGCGTGCTGCTGGAGATGAACGGCAAGCGCTACGACAACACGCTGCGCCGCCGGCTGGAAGCCATCCACGCCGCCCTGACAGCGGAGGCGTGAGCCATGGCCTCATCTACTGAAAGCTGGTGATACAATGCAGTTGAAACCCGAAGAGATCTCCAAGCTCATCAAAGAGCAGATCAAGCATTATGAAAACCGCATCGCGCAGGATGATACCGGCACCACCATCATGATCGGCGACGGCATCGCGCGCGTGAGCGGTCTGGACAAGTGCATGGCCAACGAGCTGGTGCAGTTTCCCAACGGCGCCTACGGCATGGCCCTGAACCTGGAAGAAAACAGCATCGCCGTGGTTATACTGGGCGACGACGAGGACATCAAGGAAGGCGACGTGGTCAAGCGCACGGGCCAGGTGGTTTCGGTGCCCGTAGGCGAAGGTCTGATCGGCCGCGTGGTCAACGCCCTGGGCCAGCCCGTGGACGGCAAAGGCCCCGTGGACGCGAAGGAGCACCGCCCCATCGAGCGCAACGCGCCCGGTATCATCGAGCGCAAGGGCGTGAGCGTGCCGCTGCAGACCGGCATCAAGGCCATCGACAGCATGATTCCCATCGGCCGCGGCCAGCGCGAGCTCATCATCGGCGACCGCCAGACCGGCAAGACCGTCATTGCCCTGGACACCATCATCAACCAGAAGGGCAAAGACGTCATTTGCATCTATGTGGCCATCGGGCAGAAGTGCTCCACCGTGGCGCAGCTGGTGGACACCCTGACGGCCGCCGGCGCGATGGACTATACCATCGTGGTCAGCGCCACCGCGTCCGAGCTTTCCCCGCTGCAGTACATCGCGCCCTATTCCGGCTGCGCCATGGCCGAATACTTCATGGATCAGGGCAAGGACGTGCTGATCGTCTACGATGACCTGAGCAAGCACGCGGTCGCCTACCGCGCTCTGTCGCTGCTGATTCGCCGCCCGCCGGGACGCGAAGCCTACCCCGGCGACGTGTTCTATCTGCACAGCCGTCTTTTGGAGCGCGCTGCGCGGCTGGACCCCGCGCACGGCGGCGGCTCCATCACGGCCCTGCCCATCATCGAGACGCAGGCCGGCGACGTATCCGCCTACATCCCCACGAACGTCATCTCCATCACCGACGGTCAGATCTTCCTGCTTACCGAGCTGTTCCACTCCGGCGTCATGCCCGCCGTGGACCCCGGCATCTCCGTCAGCCGCGTGGGCGGCAATGCGCAGATCAAGGCCATGAAGAAGGTCGCCGGCAGCCTCAAGCTCCTCTACAGCCAGTACCGCGAATTGCAGGGCTTTGCGCAGTTCGGCTCCGACCTGGACGCCGACACCAAGGCCCGCCTGGCCCAGGGCGAGCGCATCGTGGAGGTGCTCAAGCAAAACCGCAGCCATCCCATCGCCGTGGAGGATCAGGTGTGCATCTTCTACGCCGTGACCCGCGGCTTCCTCAAGGATGTTGAGGTCAACGACGTGGCCGAATATGAGGACGGCCTTTACGAGCGCATGTCCGCCCAGCATGCGGACGTGCTGGAAGCCATCCGCACCACCGGCGATCTGACCAAGGAGACCGAGGAGGCCCTTCGCGCCGCCCTGGACGCCTACACGAAGGATTTTCTCAAAAGCAAAAAGTAAGTAAGGAGGTTTCGCCATGGCCGGAGCGTCCATGAAAGACATCAAGCTGCGCATCCGAAGCGTGGAAAGCACCATGCAGATCACCAAGGCCATGCAGCTTGTGGCGACCTCCAAACTGCGCCGCGCCAAGGAGCGCATGGAAAACAGCAAGCCCTACACCCGCATCTCCACCGCCGCCATCTCGGCTGCGGTGGCCTGCTGCGACGATCCCTCCGTTCCCTATGTCACCCCCCGCGGAGGAAAGGGCCGCTGCTATGTGCTCATCGCGGGCGACCGCGGGCTGGCCGGCGGCTACAACGCCAACCTGTTCAAGGCCTTCAGCGCCCACGCCGAAGGCGCGGACGTCTGCGTGCTGCCCCTGGGGCGCAAGGCCATCGAGCGGTGCCATCGCCTGGGCCTGGCTACGCTGACCGACGACTACCCCCGTGTTGAAGGCATGTCGGTAGGCACGTGCTATCATCTGGCCCGGCTCTTGCTGGACGGTTACGACGCAGAGCGGTATGACGAGCTTTGGCTGGTCTACACCAACTTCGTCAGCATGATGACCCAGGAGGTCGTGATCGAGCAGCTTCTGCCCGTGCAGCGCCCGCCGGAGGATGCGCCTCATACGCTGGTTTCCACCGTGTACGAGCTGCCTCCCGCCGAAACGCTGGCCCATGTGCTGCCCGACTTTTTGGCCGGCAGGCTCTACAGCGCCCTGTGCGACGCCTTCGCCAGCGAGGTGGCGGCGCGCCGCAGCGCCATGGATTCCGCCACCAAGAACGCCGGAGAGATGATCTCCGACCTCAGGCTCAGGTACAACCGGGCCCGTCAGGGCGCCATCACCCAGGAGATCACGGAAATCGTGGCTGGCGCGGAGCACTGACGCGTCAGGAAAGGAGTTTTACCATCGTGAGCACGAAAAACATCGGCAAGGTGGTTCAGGTCATCGGCCCGGTGCTGGACATCCGCTTCCAGGACGGTCAGCTGCCCGAACTGCTTTCCGCCATTGAAATCCAAAACGGCGACCGCAAGATCGTGGCCGAGGTGGCGCAGCACATTGGCGACAACGTGGCCCGCTGCGTCTCCATGAACGCCACCGACGGCATGGTGCGCGGCCTGGACGCCGTGGACACCGGCGGCCCTATCACCGTGCCCGTGGGCGACAAGTGCCTGGGCCGCATCTTTAACCTGCTGGGCCAGCCCATCGACGAGAAGCCCGCGCCCGAAGATGTGGAGCGTTGGCCTATTCACCGTCAGCCCCCCAGCTTCGAGGAGCAGGAAACCTCCACCGAGATTTTGGAGACCGGCATCAAGGTTGTCGACCTCATCGCCCCCTATGCCAAAGGCGGCAAGATCGGCCTGTTCGGCGGCGCGGGCGTGGGCAAGACGGTGCTGATCATGGAGCTGATCAACAACGTCGCCAAGCAGCACGGCGGCCTGTCCGTATTTGCCGGCGTTGGCGAACGCACCCGCGAGGGCAACGACCTGTACAACGAGATGCAGGAAAGCGGCGTTATCAACAAGACCGCGCTGGTCTACGGCCAGATGAACGAGCCGCCGGGAGCCCGTATGCGCGTGGCGCTGTCAGGCCTGACCATGGCGGAATATTTCCGTGACCGGGAAAACCAGGACGTTCTGTTGTTTATCGACAACATCTTCCGTTTTACCCAGGCAGGTTCCGAGGTGTCGGCACTGTTGGGCCGTATGCCTTCTGCGGTGGGTTACCAGCCCACGCTGGCCACGGAAATGGGCGCTTTGCAGGAGCGCATCACCTCTACGAAGAAAGGTTCCATCACTTCGGTGCAGGCCGTCTACGTGCCCGCCGACGACCTGACCGACCCGGCCCCCGCCACCACCTTCGCCCACCTGGACGCGACGACGGTTTTGAGCCGCGCCATTTCCTCTCTGGGCATCTATCCCGCCGTGGACCCGCTGGAATCCACCAGCCGCATCCTCTCCCCCGAAATCGTGGGCGCGGAGCACTACGAGGTGGCCCGTCAGGTGCAGAGCATCTTGCAGCGCTACAAGGAGCTGCAGGACATCATCGCCATCATGGGCATGGATGAGCTCAGCGACGAGGATAAGCTCATCGTCGCCCGTGCCCGCAAGGTGCAGCGCTTCCTTAGCCAGCCCTTCAGCGTGGCCGAGCAGTTCACCGGTATGGAAGGCAAGTATGTGCCCCTGAAGGAAACCATCCGTGGCTTCAAGGAAATCATCGAAGGCAAGCATGACGACCTGCCCGAGAGCGCTTTCCTGTTCGTGGGCACGATTGAGGAAGCCGTGGAAAAAGCCAAAAAGGGTGAATGAGCATGGCGACGTTTCATCTGCAAATCGTCACCCCCGACCGCATGGTCTTTGACGGCCAGGCGGAGCACATCATCGTGCGCACGCTGCGCGGCGATGTGTGCATTCTGGCCCGGCACATCGACTATGCCGCCCCCCTGGGCATCGGCGAGGCGCGCGTGACCGACGCGGACGGCGTCACCCGCGTGGCCGCGTGCAGCGGCGGCATGATCGGCGTGGATGCCGGCGAGGTCCGCGTCATGGCGACCACCTTCGAATGGGCCGATGACATCGACCTGGAGCGCGCCCAGCGCGCGCAGAAGGAAGCGCTGGAGCGCCTGGAGGCCCTCAAGCACGAGGACCGTGATTTCGCCATCGCCGAGGCCAAGCTCAAGCGCGCCCTGGCGCGCATTCACGCCAAGGAATAAGCCTAAAATGCAAAAAACCGCCGGAGGCATTCCATCGCCTCCGCCGGTTCCTTGCGTTTGTCCGGATTATTTGGTGCCGAACAGGCGGTCGCCCGCATCGCCCAAACCGGGCACGATATAGCCGTGCTCGTTGAGCTTCTCATCGCAGGCCGCCACGTAGATGTTCACGTCGGGATGGTCCCGCTGCACGCGCTCGATGCCCTCCGGCGCGGCGATCAGGTTGACCAGACGGATGTGCTTGCAGTTGCGCTGCTTGAGGAACGTGATGGCCGCCGAGGCGCTGCCGCCCGTGGCCAGCATGGGGTCCAGCACCAGGAGCTCGCGGCTTTCGCTGTCGGCGGGCAGCTTGCAATAATACTCCACCGGCTGAAGGGTCTCCGGGTCGCGGTAGAGGCCGATATGGCCGATACGGGCCGCGGGAATCAGCTTCGCTACGCCGTCCACCATCCCCAGGCCCGCGCGCAGGATAGGCACGATACCCACCTTCTTGCCGCTGAGGTGTCGGGCCGTGGTCTTGCAAAGGGGAGTTTCGATCTCCACTTCCTTGGTGGGCAGGTCACGCGTGACCTCGTACACCATCAGCATGCTGATCTCTTCCAGCAGTTCCCGAAATTCCTTGGCGCCTGTGCGCACGTCGCGCATCAGGGTTAGCTTGTGCTGAATCAGCGGATGATCGAAGATGTATACCTTCCCCATGGAAAAGCCTCCTTCGTTGAGGCGCGCGCATAGCCGCAACACGCCAGTCTGCAACCATTATAGGGGAAAGCAACGTTCATTGCAAGGGAAATGCGATATTTTTCGTCCTTATTTGCGGCGGGCCGTGTGTAAATTCCGCCCGGTTCCTTTTCTTGTCGCTTTTGATATGGTATAATACTTTGTATCACGCCGCCCAGGCGGCGTTTTGGAGAGGAGCGGCGGACGTGTACATCGAAAAGCGATACATGAAGAAAATTGGCAAGGTCTTTGAGGCGTTATCCATTCCCTTGCGTCTGGTTGATGCTTCCGGCGCCTGTCTGGTGCCGGAGGACGGGGAGCCCGCATCCCTTCCCGCGGGCGTGCTCGCCCAGGGGCTCAACCATCATGCGGGCCGGTATTTTTTCCGCGTTCTGGACGTGCATCCGCCCCTGTATCTCGTGGCCCCTGAAAGCGCGCCCGGCGCGGAGGATGTGCTGTGCGTGGCCGACGCCATGATCATGAGCCTGCTCAAGAGCAGCCTGTCCATCGCCAGCCATACCGACGTGTACCGTCGCGCGCTCAAGCAGGAGCTTTCCGGCACCGATCTGATCTCCCGTGCGGGCGAGCACCAGATTCCCCTGGAGATGGAGCGCTGCGTGGTGCTGTTCCAGATCGAGCAGACGGAGCGTTCCAGCGCTTTCAGCCTTCTGGGAGAGCTGGTGCCCCTGAGCGATACCGACGTGCTGGTGGAGATGAACCGCCACCTGGTCGCGCTCATCAAGGACATGAACGGCATCGACGGTATGGACGATTTGTATCAGTTTGCCCAGGCGGTGCAGGAAACCCTGATGGAGGAAGCCGTGCAGACCGCCACCGTGGGCATCGGCGAGGAAAAGCATACGTTGGCCCAGCTTGGGGAAAGCTATGTCGAGGCCAAGCGCGCCATGGAGGTGGGGAGCATCTTCCACCCCGGCGATTCCATCCACATGTTCCGGCGGCTGATGCTGGAGCGCTTCCTGATGAACGTGCCCCGCGAGGAAAGCATGCTCTACCACAGCCTGCTCTTCAGCCGCAAAACCGCCAAGCTGTTCAATGAGGAGATGCTGCAGACCATCGAGATGTTCTTCCGCAAGGACCTCAATCTCTCCGACACAGCCCGGCAGCTCTTCATCCACCGCAACACTTTGGTCTACCGGCTGGACAAGGTGCAGCGGCAAACCGGGCTGGACCTGCGCCATTTTGACGACGCGGTCACCTTCAAAATCCTCTATGAGCTGAAAAAGTGCGGCCAGGAAAAGCCCCGGCAAATTTATTGACAGCCATAGGAAACGAGGCGGTAAACCAGTGAAAACCCCTTCCAACAAACGTTTCAAGCTCATGTGCCTGGCGCTGATGGTTTCGCTGCTGCTCACGGGCTGCGCTTTGCTGCCCACCACCATCAGCGACCTTGTCACCGGCGCGGACGATACCGTGACCATCAGCCGCGCGGAGTACGATCGCCTGCAGCGCTATGCCGAGCTGGATGAGATCTGGCAGATCGTGGAGCAGTATTACTATCAGGAGCCGGATACGGAGGCCATGCTTGACGGCGCGGAGATGGGCCTGCTCTATGGTCTGGGCGACCCCTACACCTATTACTATACCCCCGATCAGTACGCCCAGCTCTGGGCCGACGACGAGGGCGAGTACGCAGGCATCGGCATCCAGATCATGGGCGACTACACCACGGGGCTGTGCACCATCAGCCGCGTGTTCCTGGATAGCCCCGCGCTGGACGCGGGACTGCGTAAGGGCGATGTGCTCACCCGCGTGGAGGATATCGACGTGGTCACCACCACCCTGCAGGACGCCGTCAACATCATGCGCGGCGAACCCGGCACCCCTGTCAACGTACAGGTGCAGCGCGGGGACCAGCTGCTGGATTTCGTGGTGCAGCGCGCCGTGGTGCATGTCAACTGGGTCAACAGCTGCATGCTTGATGGGGACGTGGGCTATATTTCGCTCTACGAGTTCAGCGGCGATTGCAGCCCGTCCTTCGCCGTGCATCTGGACAACCTGATGAACCAGGGCGCAAAGGCGCTGGTGATCGACCTGCGCGACAATCCCGGCGGCTGGGTGGACGATGCGCAAAAGGTGGCGGACATGTTCCTGCAGGAGGGCAACGTGGCCTCGCTGGTCTACCGTGACGGCACCACAGAGCTGTACACCACCACCACCGACGGCAAGGAAAACCCCATTCCCCTGGTCGTGCTGGTCAACGAATACTCCGCCTCGGCCAGCGAGATCCTGGCCGGCGCCCTGCAGGACCGGGGCCGCGCCACCATCGTGGGTACGCAGACCTTCGGCAAGGGCGTGGTGCAGTACGTGCTGCCCGTGGGCACGCGCGGCGCGGGTATGCAGCTGACCGTGGCGCAGTATTACACCCCCAACGGCAACGAGGTCCACAAGGTGGGCATCACGCCCGATATTGAAGCTACGCTTCCTGAAGGCGACACCACGATGTACGACATTGGCGACCTGGACGACGCCCAGCTGAAAGCGGCCTATGAGGTCGCTCTGGGCCTGATTGAACCCTGATGCTTCCTGGGGGCCGCAACACTGCGGCCCCCAAAAAAGTCTTTTCATTCGCTGAAAAAGCGTGTATACTAGGACCAACCATCCGGCAAAACCAAGCGGCTTGCGTGCGGCGGAGGCGGATGGGCCAGTGTTTGCTCCCGGTTGCGGGCGCGGGAACGATGCTTCCTTCGCCCAAGATGAGGAAGGAGGCGTCCCATATGGATTGTTCGTTTGTGCCGTAGTTTCCGGATGGACGGGATCTGCGGTTTTTGATTTGCCTGAAAACAGGGAGGAAGCCGAAATGGCAGAGGAACGCTTGGGCTTTGTGGGAATCGTGGTGGAGGACCGCGCCTCCGTGCGCGCGGTCAACGAAATCCTCTCCGGCTTTGCCCCCATCATCCGCGGGCGCATGGGCGTGCCTGACCCCCAGGGCGGCGAGGCCGTGATCGGCCTCATCGTGCGGGGGACCAACGAGCAGCTGGGCGCGCTTACTGGCCGGCTGGGCAGCCTGCCGGGCGTGCGGGCCAAGAGCGCCCTCACCTCTGCCAAAGCCGCGCAGCCTCCACAGGAAAGAAAGGAATGATTCATTTATGAAAAAGTTCTTGATGGGCCTGACGGCCCTTGTCATGGCGCTGATGCTGATGCTGGGCGCCGCCGTCGCCGAATCCGCTCCCCGCGTGGCCGCTCTCAAGGGTCCCACGGCCATGGGCATGGTCAAGATGATAAGCGATGCGCCGGACGCCTATGACTTCACCATTTCCGCCGCAATTGACGAAATCACCCCCAAGCTGGTCAAGGGCGAGGTGGACATCGCGGCCGTCCCGGCCAACATGGCCTCCGTGCTCTACAACAACACCGAAGGCGCGGTCAAGGTGCTGGCCATCAACACGCTGGGCGTGCTCTACATTGTGGAAAACGGCGACAGCGGCGTTTCCAGCATCGCCGACCTCAAGGGCCGCACCCTCTATGCCAGCGGCAAGGGCGCTTCTCCGGAATATGCGCTGAACTACCTGCTAGCGCAAAACGGTCTGGATCCTGAAACCGACGTGACCGTGGAATACAAGTCCGAGCACGCCGAGTGCCTGGCCTCGCTGCTGGCCAACGAAGGTTCCCTGGCGCTGCTGCCCCAGCCCTTTGTGACCACCGCGCAGATGAAGCAGCCCACCGTGCAGGTAGCCCTGGACCTCAACGACGAATGGGCCAAGGCGCAGGAGGGCAGCGAGGCGCCCAGCATGCTCATCACCGGCGTTGTGGTGGCGCGCAGCGCCTTCATCGAGGAAAACCCGCAGGCCGTGAGCGATTTCCTGGACGCCTATGAGCAGTCCGTGGCCTATGCCAACGAGCACGTGGACGAAACGGCCGCGCTTATCGGCCAGTACGACATCATCACCGAGGAGGTCGCCAAGGTCGCCCTGCCCCAGTGCGCCATCGTCTACATCGACGGTGCGGAAATGACCCAGGCGCTGTCGGGCTATCTCGAGGTGCTCTATGACCAGAACCCCGCCTCCGTGGGCGGCGCCCTGCCGGATGAAGCCTTCTACTACCAGCGCTAAGCCCCGCATGCCCCTGTGGGCGGTGCTGGTATGGCTGGCCGTATGGCAGCTCGCCGCCTGGTGGGTGGACGCGCCCATTCTGCTCGTCTCGCCTCTGACGGCCCTCAAACGCCTGCTGGAGCTGGCGTTTGAGGCCGCCTTCTGGCGCGCGGTCGGCTTTTCGGTAGGTCGCATCCTGCTGGGCTTTCTGCTCAGCGCCCTGCTGGGCGTGGCGCTGGCTGCGGCCGCCTACCGCTTCCGCCGCGTGCGCGAGCTGCTGATGCCGCTGGTGGCCGCGGTCAAAGCGGTGCCGGTGGCTTCCTTCGTGATTCTGGTGCTCCTGTGGGTCTCCAGCCGCGATTTGAGCGTGGTCATCAGCCTGCTGATCGGCTTTCCCGTGATCTATGCAAACGTCCTGGCCGGGCTGGACAGCACCGATCCCCGGCTGATTGAAATGGCGCGCGTGTTCCGCGTGCCGTTTCGCCGTCAGCTGGGCACGGTGTACCTGTCCCAGGTGGCGCCGTTTCTTCGCTCCGGCCTGGGCCTGGCCATCGGCCTGTGCTGGAAAAGCGGCGTGGCGGCCGAGGTGATCGGCATTCCTTCCGGCTCCATCGGGGAAAAGTTCTACAAGGCCAAAATCTATCTGGAAACGCCCGATCTGTTCTGCTGGACGGTGGCGGTCGTGGTGTTGAGCATCGGTTGTGAAAGGCTGCTTACGCTCCTGATGGATGTTCTGGAAAGGAGGGCCTTCGGATGCTGGAAGCGATAAACGTCTCAAAGGGTTTTGACGGCCGCCCGGTCATCCGGGATTTTTCAGCCCGGTTTGCGCCGGGAAGCCGCACCTGCCTGATGGGTCCTTCCGGCTGCGGCAAGACCACGCTGCTGCGCCTGCTGATGGGCCTGGAGACGCCTGACGGCGGCCAGATACGCATTCCGAAGGGGACGCGCTTCAGCGCCGTGTTTCAGGAGGATCGGCTTCTGAACCGGCTGACCGCCGCGGCCAACGTGCGCCTGGCGGCCCGCGTGCCGGCCGCGCAGGCCGAGGAGCTGTTGCTTGCGCTGGGCATTCCCTTAGAAAGCCTTTCCCTGCCGGTATCCGCGTTCAGCGGCGGCATGAGGCGCCGCGTGACGCTGTGCCGTGCCCTGTTGGCCGAGTACGATGTGCTGACTTTGGACGAACCCTACAAGGGCCTGGATGAAGAAACCCGCGCAAGGGTGATGCGCCTGGTGGAGGCGCATACGGCAGGCCGCACCGTGATTCTGGTGACGCATACCTTGGAGGAAGCCGGAGGTTATGAGCTGATTCGCCTGCCTGTATAGCAAAGAAGATCCCCGCCAGCCCTTGAAGCCGGCGGGGATCTTTTCATTTACCGCTGATCAATAGTAGGTGGCCAGCTTGAGCGTGGCTTCCCAGCCCAGGTCGATGGCCTTCTGATGCGAGGTGGCATAGGGTCCGATCTTCTCCACCTGCGCCTGCGTGCGCGGGAAGTGGATGCAGATATGGCCGTCAAAGTTGTTGTCCCTGATATGATAGGTGTCATGCGGCGTATTGTGCGTGGAAGCCATGTACACGGTTCCGTCGCTGAGCACCACCCATACGGCCTTGGGGTTCCAGGTGGTCTTGCCGCCGAAGGCGCGGTTCATGTTGGCGGTGTCCTGCGCGGTGAGCGGCTCGGCGTCAGCGTGCGCGCCCATGCTGAAGATATTGACCTGCCAGCTGATACCGGTGGTAAAGTCATAGATCGTTGCGTTGGGGAACAGGCGGCAGCGGGCCTTGACCTCGCTGTACCAGTTGGCGTAGCGCACCTGCGAGGCGCTGATGGTGGTCACCGTAGGCGCCGCGGCGGTAGTGTTGGAGGTGGTGCCGGAACTGGTGGAGCTGCCGCTCCCGCTGGCGGTGATGGCCGAGACGGAGTTGAGCTTGGCAAACGTCTTGGTGCCCGCGATGCCGTCCGCGGACAAGCCGTTGGCCTTCTGGAATTCAATCAGCGCCAGGCTGGTCTTGACGCCGAACTTGCCGTCCGCCTCGCCGTTTTCCAGATAGCCCAAAGTGATCAGACGGTTCTGCATATCGCGCACGGCGTCGCTCACCGCGCCCACGCGC
>LBJMC04200__coassemble_772_pt1 | contig 18725 bp, 14 predicted proteins | sample LBJMC04200__metabat2_low_PE_012 | metagenome-assembled genome bin LBJMC04200
TGATCGCGGCTGTGTCCGTCATGGGCTACGACGCCTACTTCGTGGCGCTGGAGGCTCTCAAGGCCGCCGGCAGCACCGACAGCAAGGCCGTCAACGAGGCACTCTGGGACGTGACGTACGACGGCGTGTCCGGCCATATCGCCTTTGACGAGATCGGTGACGCGGCCCGCGACTCCGCCTACATCAAGACCGCCAACACCGAGACCGGCGCATGGGACTTCGTGACCGTGCAGACGGTGGAATAATCAGGCCCCGTTCCCGGCCTGACCGAGAAAGTCCGTTTCGCGGCGGGGGCTTGCGCCCTCGCCGCGAATTGCGTCAAACTGCCAGAAGGGAGCTCGTTTTTCAATGATGAGCACTGTGTTGCCCTACCTGCTTTCCGGCGTGAGCGTCGGCGGGCAGTACGCGCTGATCGCCATCGGCTACACGATGGTGTACGGCATCCTGCGCCTGATCAACTTCGCCCATGGCGACGTGTTCATGGTGGCGGGCATTCTGATGGTCTACATCTCCGCCAGTGGGCTGCCCCTGTATGTGTCGATTCCGCTGGTGCTGGTCCTTACCGCATTTATCGGCTTCCTGATCGAGCGCGTGGCCTATAAGCCCCTGCGCTCGGCCCCGCGCATGAGCATCATGATTTCGGCCATCGGCGTCAGCTACACCCTGCAGAACCTGGTTTTGTACATCACCGGCGGCCTGAACCAGTACTATCCCAGCATCCCCTTCATCTCCGAATCCGTGACCATCGGCACCGCGACGACCAAGATGGTCACCATCATCACGCCGGTGCTTACGCTGGTGCTGGTGGTGGCGCTGGTGATGCTCATCAACCATACCAAGATCGGCATGGCCATGCGCGCCGTTTCCAAGGACTTTGAAACCAGCCAGCTCATGGGCATCAAGATCAACCGCGTGATCTCGGTCACCTTTGTGATCGGCTCGTTCCTGGCGGGCGTGGGTTCGCTGCTCTACTTCACCAACTACACCACCGTCATTCAGACCTCCGGCGCCATGCCGGGCCTGAAAGCGTTTGTGGCGGCGGTGTTCGGCGGCATCGGCAGCGTGCCGGGGGCCGTGGTGGGCGCCTTCATCATCGGCATCTGCGAAAATATCATCAAGGGTCTGGACGTGATTCTCATCAAGGCCGGCCTGAGCAAACAGATGCTGGGCCTGACCACCTTCTCCGATGCGTTCACCTTTGCGCTGCTCATCGTGATTCTGATCGTCAAGCCGACAGGTTTGTTTGGCGAAAAGACGACCGACAAGGTGTGAGGTGAGCATCATGACCAATGTACAGAGCGTTCCCCGTATCAAAAAGCCGGACCGCGGCGTGATTCTGACCGCTGTGGTGCTGGTTGTGATCTATGCGCTTGTGTTTGCGCTGGAGCAGATTCTTCCGCCCACCTCCATGCTCTTTACGGTGCTGAAAAAGGGCGCGACCTACGCGCTGGTCGCGGTGTCGATGAACCTGCTCAACGGCTTTACCGGGCTGTTTTCGCTGGGCCAGGCGGGCTTCATGCTCATCGGGGCCTATACCTACGGCATTCTGACCATCCCCGTGGCGCAGCGCGCGGCGGTGTATCAATACTACGACGGCGGCCTGGTGCAGTTTGCCATGCCGGTCATTCCCGCGCTGATTCTTGCAGGCGTTGCGGCGGCCATTTTCGCCTTTTTGATTGGCCTGCCGGTACTTCGCCTCAAGAGCGACTATCTGGCGATCGCCACGCTGGGCTTTGCGGAGATCATCCGCTCCATCTTCCAGTGGGATAAGCTGGGCGCGGTCACCAACGGCTCCAACATGCTGCGCCTGTTTCCCACGTTCAATGATTTCAACATCAAAAACGCCGAGGGCGAGGTGACGCTGTACCTGTCCACACTGGTGCCGTTCCTCATCGCGGGCGTGTGCATCGCGCTGATTGTGGCGCTGATTCACTCCAGCTACGGTCGCGCCTTCATGGCCATCCGCGACGATGAGGTGGCCGCCGAGGCCATGGGCATCAACCTGGCGCGGCACAAGCAGTTCGCCTTCTGCCTGAGCAGCCTCTTTGCGGGCGTTGGCGGCGCGATGCTGGCCATGTACCAGAACAGCGTGCAGGCCAAGAGCTTCACCTCGGCCATGACGTATGAGATTCTGCTCATCGTGGTCATCGGTGGCATCGGCTCCGTCACGGGCAGCTGCATCGGCTCGTTCCTGTTTGTGGCCTGCTCGGAGTGGTGGCTGCGCTTCCTGGACCAGAAGCAGATGATCGGCGAGTGGGAAGTGCCTTTGCTTCGCAATGGCTTCCGCCTGGTGGTGTTCTCGCTGATCATCATGGTGGTGGTGCTGTTCTTCCGCCAGGGCATCATGGGCTCGCGTGAGCTGCCGGATCTCTTCCGCAAAAGAGCCGCGGCAAAAGCGGCCGGAAAGGGGGCGGGCAAATGAACATCGTCGAAACCGTCCTTGAGCTGGAAAACGTGACCATGCAGTTCGGCGGCGTGGTGGCCGTGGACAGTTTTTCCATGCACGTGGATCAGGGCGAGACCGTCGCGCTGATCGGTCCCAACGGCGCGGGCAAGACCACCGCGTTCAACGTTATCACCGGCGTGTACGCGCCCACCAATGGATGCGTCAAGCTGCGTGGCAAGATCATCGCGCAGGGCCATCCCACCGGCAAGATGCGCAAGCTCTACGCCGGTACCCATATCGGCGAATACAACCGCCTCGTCTCCAACACGCCCGACAGGATCACCGAGATGGGCGTGGCGCGCACGTTTCAGAATATCCGCCTGTTCAAGAACATGACCGTGCTGGAAAACGTGCTGGTGGCGCGGCATATGCGGCTGAAAGCTGGGTTGTTTACCTCCATGCTGCACTTCAACCAGCAGGAGGAGCGGCGCATCCGCCAGGAATCGCTGGATCTGCTGGACATGTTGGGCCTGGGCGACGTGGCGCAGGAAAAGGCGTCCTCGCTGCCCTACGGCAAGCAGCGTTACCTGGAAATCGCCCGCGCGCTGGCAACCGAACCGCGGCTTCTTTTGCTGGATGAACCGGCCGCCGGTATGAACCCGCAGGAAACCGACGAACTAAGCGACTTCATCCGCAAGATCAAAGAGGATTTCAAACTCACCGTGTTCCTGATCGAGCATCACATGAACCTGGTGATGGACATTTCCGACCGCATCTATGTGCTGGACTTCGGCAAGCTGATTTCGGAAGGCACGCCGCAGCAGGTGCAGGACGATCCCGCGGTGATCGCGGCCTATTTGGGGGTGGATGAGGAATGAGCCTGCTGGAAGTGAAGGATCTGGTGGTCAGCTACGGCGGCATCGAGGCGCTCAAGGGCATTTCCTTCAGCGTGGACGAGGGACAGATCGTCACGCTGATTGGCGCGAACGGCGCCGGCAAATCCACCACGCTCCGCGCTATCACCGGCATCGTGCCGGTCAAGAGCGGTACCATCACCTACAACGGCGAGAACATCACCGGCATGGACACGCAAAAGGTGGTGGAGCGCGGCATCGCGCTGGTGCCGGAGGGACGCCGTGTGTTCGCCAACCTCACGGTGCTTGAAAACCTCAAGATCGGCGCGTATCTGCGCAAGGACACCGCGCAGATTCAAAAGGACATCGAGTACATCTACAAGCTCTTTCCGCGCCTTGAGGAGCGCAGCTGGCAGCTGGCGGGCACGCTTTCCGGCGGCGAGCAGCAGATGCTGGCCGTGGGCCGCGCCATGATGACCCGTCCCAAACTGATCATGATGGATGAGCCTTCGCTGGGCCTGGCGCCGCTGGTGGTCAAGGACATCTTTGGCATCATCAGCCGCCTGAGCGCGGATGGTATCACCATTTTGCTGATTGAACAAAACGCCAACGCGGCGCTGCACGCGGCGCATTACGGCTACGTGCTCGAAACCGGCATGATGACGCTTTCCGGCACCGGCGAGGAGCTGCTCAGCAGCAAGAGCATCCAGGAAGCCTATCTGGGCAAGGGTAAAAAGGCAAAACATGCATGAGAAAAGCGCCTTCCGGGCGGTACGAGCCGCGCGGAGGGCGCTTTTTGTCGCGGGATATGGTGTTCAGGCCGTGGCTCCCGCGGCGCGGCGCCGTGCGAAACCCGTCAAAAGCCACAGATAGGTCCCCGTTACCGCCGCCGCGGCCAGCGCGCTCGAAAGAAAGCGCGGTCCGTCCGGCAGGGCGCGTACGGCAGACGCCAGGACAACGGCCAGCAGCGCCGTAAGCCACGCGCGGAGCGGCCCTGGCGCGCAGTACCGGCGGGCCGCCCACAGAAGAAATGCGTAAAAGCAAATGGAGGACATGGCGCCCGCCGCCTCCGGCGTCAGACGAAGCAGGCCGCCCAGGAAATGCGGCTTGTTTCCCCATGACAGCGCCGCGCCCATCAGCAGCGCCGCAGCCAGGTTGACAACCACCGGCAGCCGCGCGTCATCCCTGGGCATCGCCAGCGCCGTGCCCAGCGTGACCAGTGCCATGGGCAGCGGTTCTGTCAGCCGGCTGCACAGCGCCCACAGCCATGCCACGAGGCGATGAAGGGAATGGGCCGCAAAGAGGCTGCGAACATCCACGGCCAAGAGCAGCAAGGCCACGGCGGCCGCGAGAATCAGCACACGCCGTCTCGTCATGCGCGTCACATCCTTTCGCAATCGTTCCGGAGAAGGACAGCGCCCTTCTCATTCAGCATGATACCACATTCCATCCGCCTTGAACAGGCAGGAAAACGCTCTGGCAGCGTAGAAATCTCTATCTCAAACCGCAGGGGAGGGCAAGACCCATGTACAAGACGGGCGTATACTTCGGCCGCTTCCTTCCGCCGCATCGCGGCCATCTATATCAGATGATCGAGGCGTCTACCCGCTGCGAAAAGCTGCTGGTGGTCATTTCCGACAATGCCGATCAGACCCGCGAGATCTGCCGCCGCGACGGCATTCCTGAAATTTCCTATCGCCTGCGCAAGCAGTGGATTTCCCAGCAGATTCAGGATATCACGCACATCGGTGTGCGCGTGCTGGACGAGACGGACATCCCCGTCTATCCGGAGGGATGGGAACTGTGGAGCCAGCGCATGCGCGAGGTGGTGGGGGAGCCCATCGACGCATTTTTCGTGGGCGACATGGAATACGGCGAAACGCTGGCCCGCTATTTCCCCGAATCCAAAGTGGAGCTGTTTGATCCCGCCCGCACGCGCTATCCCATCTCAGCCACGGACATCCGGGGAGACATTTTGGGCAACTGGCATTACATCTTGGGTGCCGCGCGTCCTTTCTTTGCCAAAAAGGTGCTCATCGCGGGCACGGAGAGCTGCGGCAAAACCACGCTGACCAAGTGCCTGGCCAAGCTGTACAACACCTCCTGGTCCGAGGAAGTTGGCCGCTACTATGCGCGCGACTTTCTTGGCAACGACGAAACCATCTATACCGATGTGGATTTCAGCCGCATTGCACACATCCAGTACGAGCAGGACTATCAGGCGCTGCGCACGGCCAACAAGGTCTGTTTCTTCGATACCGATGCCACCTACACCGATTATTTCAGCGAGCTTTACATGGGCCACCGCAACGAGCTCGTAGAAAAGTATATCGATTCCAACCGCTACGATCTGCTGATTTACCTGACGCCGGACGTGCGCTGGGTGCCCGACGGCCAGCGCCTCAACGGCGACGAGGACCGGCGCAGGATGCTCAACGACCGCCTGTGGGACATGTATGTGGAGCATGGCTTCAAAGACAAGATGGTCGTGGTCAGCGGAGACTATTCGCAGCGCCTGGCCCATGCCATCCGCCTGGTGGACGGTCTCCTGGGCGGAACGCGCCCATAAGGAAGGAGATTCCGGCAAATTCCCTGCCCGTCGCTCTTGACATTGCGCCGGGCAGTTACTATAATGGTTCCAGAGCCTCCTGAAGTGTGCGCCAGGGCCCTGTTTTTACCCACATTTCATAAAACGGAGCTCGGGTTCGGCGTTGGATGTCATGCCCCCGTTCTGTTGGACGCCAGGGGACGGCAGAAGCCGTCGATAGAGCACCGGCCTGCTTAACATAGCGGGTGAAAAAACGGGTACAGCGGCACTTTGGGTTCTCGAATGAGCTTTCTGCCTTTGTGGAGAAGGCTCTTTTTATTTTATGCCGCGCCCCAAAGCGCGCGCATTGCCCTATGCAAGACGCGCTCTGCATGCTATAATGTTTCATGTGACAGAGCGGAAGGAGGCGCGAGCCGCTATGGATTACCAAACGACTGCAGGAAGCCGCGATGTGGCGAGGGCTGCGATTGAATTGAGTATGACGCAAAGCCGCGAAGAGGAGCAGCGCTGGCGGCAGGTCCTGCGCCAGCAGGGCGTATCCGCGGCCGCTGCGGACTTTGGCGGCGATTTTCTGACTGGCATCGTGCGCATCGTGGAACGGGCGGTGGTGGCCGCCAAGCGCGAGCAGGTCATCGGCGATTCCCATCTGGAGGAGGGCGGCGTGGCCGGAGCCGCGCGCGAGGCGCTCAACCAGGTCACGCCCAAGGCGCTGGGCATGAGCGTGGGCGGAAAAATCGGCATTGCCCGCTCCGGCGAGCATGTAGCGGTCGCCGTGTTTTTCAACATCGGCCTGGGCCATCTGGACGAGGTCTGCATCGGCCTGGGACACCGCGCCATTTGAGCGGTGGAACAAAGAGGGGGAGTGGGAACATGGTTTTGACCATTGCGATGGACGGCCCTGTAGGAGCGGGCAAAAGCAGCGTGGCCGACGAGGTGGCCAGACGGCTGGGCATTCTGCATCTGGATACGGGGGCGATGTACCGCGCCTTCGCCTGGCAGGCGCTCAAGGAGCGCGTGGATACGCGCGACGCGCAGGCGCTGGAGGCGCTCGCTGCACGGGTGATGCCGGAAGTTCGCTTTGAAAACGGCGCACAGCGCACGCTGATCGGCGGGGAGGATGTGACGGACCTCATCCGCACGCCGGAGATCAGCACGGCCGCAAGCGTGGTTTCCACCGTGCCCGGGGTGCGGCAGGCCATGGTCGCCCGTCAGCAGGAGCTGGCCAAGCGGCAAAGCATGCTGCTTGACGGGCGGGATATCGGGACCCGCGTGCTTCCCGACGCCACGCTCAAAATCTACCTGACCGCCTCGGCCGAGGTGCGCGCACGCCGCCGCTTTGACGAGCTTCAGGCCAAGGGAGACCCCTCCACCTATGAGCAGGTGCTCGCAGAGGTGCGCAGCCGCGACGAGCGCGACACGACCCGCGAAACCGATCCCCTCCGGCCCGCGGAGGACGCGCAGGTGCTCGACAGCTCGGACATGACGCGCGAGCAGGTGGTGGAGGACGTGCTGCGCCGCGTGGCGCTTTCCCAGGGCCGCGCCCTGCGGGCCGAGGAACCGCTCACGCCCATGTACAGGGCGGCGCGCGTGGTGGCGGCGTTCCTGCTGACCTGCCTTACGCCCGCAACCTATCACCACCTGGAGCGCGCCCAGCTGGATGCGCCGTATATCCTCATCGCCAACCATAATTCGCTCCTGGACCCCCTGGTGGTGGCCTGGAAGTGCTACCGCTATCAGATCCGCTTCCTGGGCAAAAAGGAGCTGATCAAATATCCCATCCTGCGCTGGCTGTTCCAAAAGCTGCTTATGATCGATGTGGACCGCCACAACATGGACATGGCGGCGCTGCGCGCATGCCTCAAGACGCTGCGCGAGGGCCATTCGCTGGGCGTGTTTCCGGAGGGCACGCGCCATAAGGAAGGCGTGATGGAGCACATGGAAAGCGGCATCGCCATGATCGCCCTGCGCAGCGGCGCCAGAATCCTGCCCGCCTATATCGCCGGAAAACCTGGGCTGTTCCGGCGGACCCACGTATACTATGGTCTGCCGTTCAGCGTCAAGGACATTGCGGCGCGCGGCGTCAACCGCGAGGCATGCCAGGAGGTTATGGAACGGATTCAGCAGGTCTATGCGGCGCTTGAAAAGGAGCATGCCGCCACGCAGAAGCAGACGGCATAAGCCGCTGCCTGTGGCGCGGCGTTGCATCCCGCGGTCAGAGGATGAAAGGGACCTGCACCGGTCCGCCGTCATGGAGAAAGAATTGTCAATTATTAATTCTTTTTAAAAAGAAGGATAATTCACGCCGGACGGCGAATAGCCATCATGATATGCTTAGGAGGACGGTTTTATGCCGGTTTCGGTGGCGCGTCACGCGGGCTTCTGCATGGGGGTCAAGCGGGCGGTGGACGGGGCGGTCAAAGCCGCACAGGAAGGAAAACCCATCGTTTCCTTCGGCGAGCTGGCGCACAACCCGGAGGTCATCCGGCGGCTGAACGCCATGGGCATATCGGTCATCCACGAGGTGGAGCAGGCGCGAGGCAAGGTGGTGCTCATCCGCAGCCATGGCGTGGCGCCAGAAGTCACCGAGGCCCTGCGGCGCACGGCGGACGAGGTCATTGACCTCACGTGCCCGTTTGTCGCCCGGCTGCATGACGTGGTAGCCCGCTACAGCGCCGGCGGCCTGCCGGTCATTTTGGTGGGGCAGAGCGATCATCCCGAAGTTATCGGCACCATCGGTTACGGGCGGGGCAGGGTTTATACTGTTCACGACCGGGAAGAGGCTGCCGCGCTGCCGGAGATGGAAAGCGCGCTGGCGGTGTCGCAAACCACCTTTCCCCACGAGCGCTGGGAGGAAATTCTGCCCGTGCTGCACAGCCGGGTAAAGAACCTCACCGTTCAGGACACCATCTGCACCGCTACGGCCCTCCGGCAAAACGAAGCGCGCGAGCTGGCCGCGAAGGTGGACGCCATGCTGGTGGTGGGCGGCCTGGGCAGCGCCAATACCCGCAAGCTGTACGAAACGTGCAAGGGCATCTGCGGGCGTACCCTTTTGGTAGAGCGTGCGGCGGACATACCGCCGGGCTTTGCGGATATCCATTCGGAATCCATTGGAATTACCGCCGGCGCGAGCACGCCGGATTGGTCACTTAAGGAGGTTGTCACACGCATGACTGACAAGGAACAATTGGACCGGCAGGTTTCCACCGAGGAGGCGGAAAAGGACAGCTTTATGGCTGATGTGGAAGCGACTCTGGTCAAGATCAGGCCCGGGCAAACCGTGAAGGGCACCGTGGTGCAGATCACCGACGACGAAGTCTGTGTCAACATCGGTTTCAAGAGCGACGGGCTGATCAAGCGCGAGGACCTGGTGACGGAGGATGTCAAACTGGGCGACGAAATCGAAGTGGAGGTCGTCAAGGTAAACGACGGCGAAGGCAACGTTTTGCTGTCGCAGCGCAACATCTTGAACCGCAAGGCCTTCGCGGAGCTTGTTGAGAAGCACGAGAAAAACGAGTATGTCGAGGGCGTGGGCAAGGAGGTCGTCAAGGGCGGCCTGATTTGCACGGTCAACGGCATCCGCGCGTTCGTGCCTGCGTCGCAGCTCTCCAACCGCTACGTTGAAAAGATCGGCGACTTCGTAGGCCAGACCCTCAAGCTCAAGATCATCGAGATGGATGAGCAAAAGCGCCGTATCGTGGCCAGCCGCCGCGCCGTGGTGCGCGAGGAAGCCGCCGCGAAGAAGGCCGAGGCCTGGGCCCGCCTGCAGGAGGGCGAGGTCGTGCACGGCATCGTCCGCCGCCTGACTGACTTTGGCGCGTTTGTGGATCTGGGCGGCGTGGACGGCCTGATCCATGTGACCGACCTGAGCTGGGCGCATGTCAAGCATCCTTCCGAGATCGTCTCTCCCGATCAGGAAGTGGACGTGAAGATCCTCAGCCTCGACCCGGAGCGCGAGCGCATCCAGCTGGGCCTGAAGCAGCTGCAGCCCAAGCCCTGGGATATGGCTCCCGAAAAGTATCCTGCCGGCGCTGTGGTCACGGGCAAGGTGGTCCGTATTACCACGTTCGGCGCCTTTGTGGAGCTTGAACCGGGCATTGATGGCCTGGTGCACATCAGCCAGTGCGCCGCCACCCGCATCAACAAGGTGGAGGACGCCGTCAATGTGGGCGATGTGGTCAACGTGAAGGTGCTCAACATCGACCCCGAAGCCAAGCGCATCAGCCTGAGCATCCGCGCGCTGCTGGAGCCCGAACCCGCTCCCGTGGAGGAAGCGCCCCAGCCCGTTTACGAGGATGACGGCGCGGAAGCCGTTCCCGTGGACATTGAGGCCGTGGGTGCTGCGCTGGAAGCCGAGGCTGCCCAGAACGAAACCAACGAGTAAGCGATCATCTTTCCCCGCACGCTTCAGCGTGCGGGGTTTTTCTTTGCGTGCAATCACGCCGCCTTTTTAGGAAAATCATTGCAAATCCTTGCAGTCTGTGATATAATACTGGAAACTGATGGTCAATCAGGTTTTTCTATGTTGTCCAAATCCGCTTGAGCGAAAAGAGGTTCTCGTGCGTTACGCGATGCTTTTGAAGCCGCATCCAAATGTTCGTTATCGTCAATCCCTGCAAAAGCTGGCATTGAGCGAACTGGAATGCATCCTTAATGCCTGCGGGGTTGTCCACGAGCGGCCAAGGGTGGAGTATTTGGCGGATGAGCCTTTTTTAATGTTTGATGCGCAGGAGCTGGATGAGGCGGCATGGCGTGCTGTGTCGGGACATTCGGCCATCTGTTTGGCTGCGCGGCTGCAGGAGGACGGAGCCTTGCAGCCCATGCGGCGCATCCCCGCAGGCTGGATGCCGGACGATCTGCCCCAGGTGCTCAAATACAAAGGCAAAACCAATGCGGATTTTACGTACCTGATGCTGCACTGCGCCAGGGCCGCTTCTGATTTTGCGTGCGAGCCGGGGCCGCTTCGCGTGCTGGACCCTATGTGCGGAAAGGGCACGACGCTGATGTGCGCCCTGTGTGAAGGTTGCGACGCGGTTGGGGTGGACATGGACGCAAAGGCGCTCCGGGAAGCGGAAAGCTATCTGGACCGGTCGCTGAAGATGCACCGCATCAAGCACCGGCGTACAGCGGGCGCGCTGACACTCCCGTCAGGCGGAAGCGCCAAATGGAGTGAATACGCCCTTGCGCCGGATGCCCAGGCCATGCGCGCATGTCCTCTCACCCTGCGGATGATTCATGGGGATGCGGGCAGGCTGGAAGCGCTGGTTCGGCCGGAAAGCTGCCATCTGGCCGTATGCGACCTGCCCTATGGCGTGCAGCACGCCCCCCGAGAGGGCGGCGCGGTATCCTCTCTGCCGCGGCTTATGGAGCGGGTTTTGCCGGGATGCGTCCGCGCGCTCAAGCGCGGCGGCGCGGCGGCGTTTGCGTTCAATCTCAATACGCTGCGCCGGTCCCAGGTTGTTCAGCATATGCAAGAGGCGGGGCTGGAGGTTGTGTCCCGTCCGCCGTACAACGATTTTTCCCATTGGGTCGAACAGGCCGTGGATCGTGACGTGGTGATTGGCCGCAAAGCGTGATCGGCGGCAGCCGGCTCGGGTTCCGGCTGATTTAGTAAGGAGGGTTCATATTGCAGAACGCACAGTTGCAGGCGATGACGGTTGTTCAGCTTCGAAAGCTCGCAAAGGAAAACGGCGTGAAATTGAGCGCTGGCATCGATAAATCTGGAATTGTGGCGCGCCTGTCGGAGGCCTTGCCCGACGAGCCGGACGTTCAGACGGCTGCGCCGGAGCAGCCCGAAATGCCGCAGGTCGCGGCCCCTGCGCCCCAGTCTGCTCTGGAAGCGGAGAAGGAGGAGGAAACCCCTGCCGAAACGCAGGAACGGCTGCAGGAGGCGCCCCTTTCGGCGGACGTGACCGCGGTGTCCCCTGGCGGTTCGGGTTTTCGCGCCTGGAACAACCCCCAGGAACAGGGCGGCTTCCGGCCGGTTTATCGCCAGGCATGGCAGGCGCGCAGCACGTCGCGTGAGAATGCGCGGGCGCCGGCCTGGCAGCAGCGTGCCGGAGGAAGCGTGAACCGCTTTGGCCCGCCCGCCCGTCCGGCTCCCATGCGGCGGGAGGAATCCCAGGAGCATAAGCCTGCGCCGGAATATACGCGCCCGTCCACATCAGATAACGTGCCCAAGCTTGACGGATACCGTCTGGGCTACCGCGCCGCCCCGCAGCGCACGCCCTATCAAAATCGCAGCGATTACGGCGCGCGCGAACAGGGCTATGGCGGATACCAGCAGCGCGGAAACTATCAGCAAAGCGGATACCGCCCTGTCGGAGGCAACTACGGCTATCAGCAGCAGCGCGGTTATCAGCCTCCCGCCTCGGAGGTCAACTACAACGACGCGCTGTATCGCATGGCGCGCGATCCGCAATTTGCCGTGCAGGCTGAGGAGGGACAGCTTCCCGATTTGCTCAAGGTGCAGGAAGGGGAGCCGGCCAGTGGTATCCTGGAAATTTTGCCCGATGGCTACGGGTTTTTGCGTGGACATACGCTCCTGCCCGGGAAAAAGGATATCTATGTTTCCATGGCGCAGATTCGCCGCTTCGGCCTGCGCACAGGCGACCTGGTAGAAGGTACGGCGCGCGCCCAGCGCGAGAGCGATAAATTTGCCGCACTGCTCACCGTGGAACGGCTCAATGGGCATGAACCCCAGGAGAATCCTGACCGCCTGTCCTTTGAGCAGCTAGTGCCCGTCTATCCCAACCGCCGCATTGTATTGGAAAGCGGGCAGGACAACCAGGACATGGCGATTCGTCTGGTGGATTTGATCGCCCCCATCGGTTTTGGCCAGCGCGCCATGATCGTAGCTCCGCCAGACAGCGGACGGCTTATCATGCTGCGGGCCATCTGCCAGGCCATCAAGCGCAACGACGCCGATGCCGAGGTGCTGATGCTGCTGATCGACATCGCGCCCGAAGAGGTGACGGAAATCCGCGAGTCAGTGGATGCGGAGGTGTTTGCCTCCACCTTTGCCGACGCGCCGGAGACGCAGACCCGCGTGAGCGAAACCATGCTGGAACGCGCCGAGCGCCTGGTGGAGGATGGCCGCAACGTGGTCATCCTGCTGGATAGCCTGACCAAGCTCACACGCGCCTACCAGTCGGCGCTGGTGCAGGGAGGGCGGCCCATGACCAATACCGTCACCCCCGCGGCGCTGGTGCGGCCCAAGCGTTTTTTCGGCGCGGCGCGCAATACGCGCGATGCCGGCAGCCTGACCATGATCGCCACAATCGCGGTGGAAACCGGCTCGCGCGTGGACGATATCATCTTTGAAGAATTCAAGGGTACGGCGAACATGGAGCTGGTCCTGTGCCGCCGGCAGGCCAACGATCCGGTCTATCCCATGATCGATCTGCAGCTTAGCGGCACCAAAAAGGACGACATGCTGCTCAGTGACCAGCAGAAGGAGGGCCTGCGCGCCATTCGCAAGGTGCTGGGCTCCACCACCAACGGCGAAGCCGTGGTGCAGCTGATCGACATGATGCAAAAGACGCGCTGCAACGCCGATTTGCTCAACCGCCTGCAGGACTGGATCGCCCTGTGGGAAAAGAGCGGTTACCTCAAGCGCTGAATGCCGGAGGAAGCTCGCCGGGCCCCACCCGTTTGAACGGGCGGGGCTTTCGCGTATTTTTACAACCACAAAAGGCGTGTATTCTTGACGCAATGGGGAGAACATGTTATTGTATGATGCTGGGTACAAGTTTTTTATCCCGAAGGTAACGAGGTGTAAGAATGACGGACAACCATTCCGGCACAAGGAGCCGCGCCCGGCGTAGCGAGCGGACGCAGCATTTCTATGCGGCGCGGTCGTTTTCGGACGAAGAGATCATAGGTGGGGAGCAGCCCGCCATCTCCCAGGAGGAGACGGAACATGAGATTGCTCCCACGCCTGTTTCTGCCGCGGCGGTGAGCGAAGAAATCTATACGCCAAATGAGCTGGCTTCCCCGGAGGAAGCGTGGGAAGGTTACGCGCCCAATGAATCGCCTGCGGCGGGCGATGCGCCGGTCGAAGCCGAAACCGGCGGCGAAGATGGATTTGATTTTTCTGCCTACTACCGCAGGGATGGTAAGGCCACGGATGGCGAGGAGGCGGAACCCGCTTTTGCGCCGCCCATCAAGCTGGATTTTGCCGGCTATGATGACCAGCCCTGGAACGAGGGGCCAAGCCAGCAGGAACCGCAGAGCAACGTTTATCGCCCACGCGAGGCCACGTGGGCCGATACTGCCCGGCGCGATATTCTCTCGGCGGACGGTGTGGGTTATCAGGTGCGGGAGGAAAGCGATGGCCCGGCCAAGCGCAGGCGGCGCAGGCGCGCGCTTCGAAACGCGCTGATCGCCCTGGCTGCGCTGGTTGTGCTGGGCGCAGCCGCCTGGGTTTTCCGCGAGCCGATCGGGGAATGGCTGGGACAAAGCGGCCTCGTTCCACCCGCCAGCGAAGAACCTTTCGCCGCGGTGGTTACGCCGCAGCCCATCGAAGGCTATGACGCCGCGCCGGCGGTGGAGATCGCCGACAGTACGCGCACTGCCATCAGCAAGTTGAGCGGCACGGTGCAAATGGAGATCCGCGCCGCAACGGATACGCATGTGCTCACCAGCAATCTGCGCCCGGACGGCACCTATGACTTTTACCTCTTTACCGCCGCGGAAGGCCGGCTGCTGTGCTATTTCGACGGATTGACCGCGCAGGGCATGTTCCCGCAGGCGTTCGGCGGCTTCTATGTGGATCAGGAGCCCTATCTGGTGGCGGCCAACGGTTCTGCGCTGATTCGATTGGGGGATCTCGAAACCACTTACGGCCAGCAATTGCGCCTGCACCCCATGTATAACGGCTGGTCGGTTATCGAAGGCGTGGATGACGGCAGCGCCAACTATATCACCGCTGCCGGGCAGATGCTCAGCACCCTGTGGTTTGCGCGCGCGTTCCCGTTTACAGGCCAATACACCGCCGCCTATGTGGATACCGGCAGCACCGCCGACACCGACCAGCGTTACCTGCTGTACGTGCTGGGGCAGGACGGCACCATGAGCCGCTGGCTGGCTACGGAGGATATGGACGATCTGGTGGCTTCCGCCTGCGGCGTGGCGTATCTATCTTCCGGCGAAATGTACCTGCTCCCCGATACGTCCGCACCCCTGGCCGTGTCGCCGCAGGTGGACGCCTATCTGGATTGCGACGCGCTGGTGGTCCGGGACGCGGAAAGCGGCAAGTACGGCCTGTTTGTGCAGGGCGAACAGCATTATGATTATATTTACGACAGCATCCGCCCCGTGGAGAGCGATATTCAGTGGGCTGAAAAGACGCTGGAAGGCGCGGGCGGCACGTTTACCGTGCATGCGGTGACAAATGCCGCCTATCCGCAGCCGCTTTCCCACTCCTTTGTGCTGGAGCGGGATGGGCAATGCGAATATGTGGCGCTGTCCACCCAGTCGTGCTATCCCATCCGTCTGGAAGGCGAGTTTTGATGAGGAGGTATCCGGTGATGAAACGGTTTGTAGCGCTGCTGCTGGCGCTTTTGATGGCGCTGGGCACGGCATCGGCGCAGGAGGCCGAGATGGCCGGCCAGGGCGTGACGGTTGTGCGCAATCACGTGGAGGAAACGGTGGGCCGCCAGCAGATTGTGGTGGATTATCCCACCTTCAGCTGCGAGGACGCACAGCTGGAACTGTACCTGACGGACCAGATTACCGCGCCGATTCAGGCCCTGCAGCGCAGGGGGCAGATGGCGCAGGACGAGGCCTACGCCGATGGCGGGCTGGATGAAATCCGCGGCGGATACAATGTGTCGCTGGATTTTCCGGGCCTGCTTTCCGTGGAGGCTACGGTGCGCAATCGAGCCGTGGACGCCGAGGAGGCCACGACGGAGTTCTTTTACCTGCTGGTGGATCTGGACCGGAAGCAAAGCGTAACCGTGAACGATCTGTTTGAAGAAGAACCCGACGCGGTGAACGCGGCCCTTCGAAGCGCCGTATACGCCCGTGTGAGCACGCAGGAGGGGCTTGCTCCGGAGATCGCTTCGGAAGCGGATGTGCCGATGCCCAAATCCTATTTTGTGGCGTCCGCAGCCTTTCGCCTGCTCTATGCCCCTGGCCAGCTCGCCAGCGAGGCGGTTGTGGTGGACATTCCGTGGGCGGAGCTGCCGCTTACGCCCTCGGCGCTCATGACCGGCGAAGAGCCCCAGACCACCGCGACCGCCGAGCCGCAGGCGCAGTTGAGCGCCACCCCGTTGGCCACGGTCACACCCGCGCCCCCGGCCACGCTGGACCCCAACTTTTCTCTGGCGCCGGTGATTACGCCCACGCCCATGCCCCTGGCGGGCAATGACGCCATCACCGTGGATGTGCTCATGCATGGCTTGTGGAAACCCCTGGGCACAGACGGAGAGGTCTACTACCAGTTCACCGCGGACGGCAAACTGCTCACCGTCACCGTGACCGATTACACCGTGACCGACGGCGTGCTCAGCAGCGGCGTTCTTAATGGTACGCTGGACATCGGCAGCGACAGCGCCTTTACCCTGCGCGGCGAAAACGGCGAGTTGAGCGGCTATGTGCTCAACCGTCAGGGCGAGAGCGTGGCTCCGGAGGAATTTGTCACCCCCACGCCGACCCCCGTTCCAACGCCGACGCCGTCGCCCACCCCAACCCCGACTCCCACCCCGACCCCGACGCCGACGCCCAGCCCCACGCCCACCCTGTCGCCCTATCAGCAGGCGGTGCAGCAGGCGCCCAACCTGGCGAATTTGAGCAACGTTGCCTTTGAAAAGGCGCAGACGCTGCCCGTATACTGTGCGCCGGGCGAAGAAACCTACCGCGTGGATGGGGCGCAGGTGGATACGGACGATACGGTACTCATCTATGGCGTGGAAAATGGATGGGTGCTGGTGAGCTATACCATCGGCAACGGGTCCCGCGGGCGAATGGGCTATATCAAGAACACCACCCTGGCCGATGCGGAGAACGTGGCGAAGCTGGGCTTCTGCTCCGTGCCGCTCACGCTGGCCAGCGACTGCGATGGTACGGACGACCCGCTCTATGCCAAGGAGACGCTGACCTCGCTCAAGGCGGGCGACCAGGTGACGCTGCTGGCCTTTATGGGCGACGAATGGGCCTATGTGCAGATCGGGCTGGAGGGGCGCGTATGCCGCCTGTTCATCCCGCGCTCGGCATTGTCGCAGAGCTAAACGGACCCTTGAATGGGAAGGAGAAACCCATGGATCGCAAGGACGAGATCATCCGTCTGCAGATGGATGTGATCAGCCGGATGACGCAGAGCAATCTGCGCCGCATCGCAGACGATCTGTGGAGCGGGCAGGACGCGCCGCCCGCTCCGTCCGCCGCCTTGCAGTCGGAACCTGCTGCGGCGGGGGAGCGTCTCCCTCAAGCGCAGGATGCGGTGGAGTCTCCTGCTGAAACGCTGGACGACCTGCGCCGCGAGCTGGAAGGGTACATCGGCCTTTCCGCCGTCAAACGCGAGGTGGAAAGCCTGATCAACCTGGTGTCCGTTCAGAAGCTGCGCAGGGAAAACGGCCTTCCCGTGAGCGATCTGTCGCTGCACATGGTGTTTTCGGGGAATCCGGGCACCGGAAAAACAATGATCGCGCGCTTGATGGCGCGCGTGTACCGTTGCCTGGGAATCCTTTCCAAGGGCCAGCTGGTAGAGGTGGACCGGAGCGGCCTTGTAGCCGGCTACGTGGGACAAACCGCGATCAAGACCGGCGAGGCCATTGAGAAGGCGATGGGCGGCGTGCTGTTCATCGACGAGGCTTACGCCCTCACAGACCGTGGCGGCAGCGACTATGGCCAGGAAGCCGTTGATACGCTGCTTAAAGCCATGGAGGACCACCGCGAGGACCTGGTGGTGATCGTGGCTGGCTACACCGAGCGCATGGAGCGCTTCATCCATTCCAATCCCGGCCTGGAAAGCCGGTTCAACCGTTTTGTGCACTTTCCCGATTATACGGCGCAGGAGCTGACGGAGATCTTTACCATGCGCTGCAAGAGCAGCGGGTATGCGCTGGCAAACGACGCGCGTCAGCCCCTTATGCGCTTGATGGAACGCGGCTGCCAGGATCCCAGGGGATTCGGCAACGCGCGCGGAGCACGCAACCTGTTTGAGCGCGCGGTGAGCGCGCAGGCCAACCGCCTAGCCCACGAACAGCAGGTGACCCGCGAAACCCTGATGCTGCTGACGGCCGACGACCTGCGCGCCGCCGGGGGAGAAGAGACGGTTCCTTCTGAAAATACCTGAACACAACCGAATTCGCGTGCGCTGCTGAGCGCGCGCGTTTTTTTGAAAGCAGAAGGTTGACAAACGTAAAACATTTCTGTACAATGGAAAGGTAGACAATAGTAAAACGATTGTGCTTGCTAAAATCGCAAGCTTTCCAGATTGAGCTTCGGTAAGGCTGAAAAGCTCAAATGCTTCCAATAGCGAAAGAGGTGAACCCATGAGAGCCGCAACTGTGTTTAACTATCTCCTTGAGGCTACGTTGGCCGGGAGCGTTATGATCGTATTGATGCTGCCTGTGCGCCGCTTTCTGCGTTCCAAGCTCACCAGCCGTCTCATCTGTTTTGCCTGGCTGCTGGTGGCGGTGCGGCTGCTGCTTCCCATCTCCCTGCCCAATCCCATGATGAACGAGCTTCGCCCCACCGGCTCGGTCAACCTCGGGGTTCGACCCGTCGCGGACCAGGTACGGGTGCGCGCCGTGGATGCGGTCAGGGAACTTGCTTCAGCCGCAGAAGAACATGATGGCGCGCACACGTCGGGTCTTTCTGAAACACTTTGGGATATCTCCTATGACATCATAGGCGGGCACATGGCGGGACGGCTGCTGGCGGCCTATGCCGTCGTGGCGCTGGCGGTGGCAGGTTGGATGGCGTGGCGAAACAC
>LBJMC04200__coassemble_780_pt1 | contig 18511 bp, 15 predicted proteins | sample LBJMC04200__metabat2_low_PE_012 | metagenome-assembled genome bin LBJMC04200
AAATATCGGCGTTCTGCGCGCCGGCCGCGCGCAGCCCTTGTATTTGCTCACGCCTTTAGGTCGCTTTGGGCCTTCGGCCCAAGTGCCCACAGGGCACACGCTTCCTTCCGGCGCACCTTCGGGTCGCTTTGCGCTTCGCGCAACAGCCCACAGGGCTGGCGCTTCCCTCCGGTGCCGGGCGGGCGGGGAGTTTGCGCTCCTGGGCGCAAACATTTCTTAAGCTTCTGGCGGAAAAGACCGCCGCAGGCGGACTTTTTCGACAAGCTGAAAGGCGGGCTTTTCGCCCGCCTGTGCCCCCTCACCCGCCGGAATGCACGACTATATGTCCTTTACGCGCAGCGCGCGCATGGCGTTGAGAATGGCCAGTACCGACACGCCGACATCCGCGAATACGGCCCACCACATGTTGGCTGTGCCCACCGCTACCAGCGCCAATACAGCCAGCTTTACCGCCAGTGCGAATACGATGCTCTGCCGGGCGATCGCCAGCGTGCGGCGGCTGATGCGGATGGCGGTGACCAGCTTGCGCGGATCGTCGTCCATGAGCACCACGTCGGCGGCTTCCACCGCCGCGTCGCTGCCCAGCGCGCCCATGGCCACGCCCACGTCGGCGCGGGTCAGAACGGGCGCGTCGTTGATGCCGTCGCCCACGAACACCAGCGTCCCACCTGGCTTTTTTTCACCCAGCAGCCGCTCCACCTGGTCCACCTTCTGCGCGGGCAAAAGCTGCGCATGCACCTCGTCCACGTCCAGCCGCGCGGATACCTCGCCCGCCACGGCCTGGCTGTCGCCGGTGAGAATGACGGTTTTGCGCACGCCCTCGCGCCTCAGGGCGGCAATGGCTTCCTTCGACCCTTCCTTGATCTGGTCGGAGATCACGATGTGCCCCAGGTAGACGCCCTCGCGCGCTACGTGCACCACGGTGCCGGTATGCGGGCAGTCGGGCAGTGCCACTCCCAGCGAACGCATCAGCTTTTCATTGCCCACGCTGACGGTTTGCCCCTCCAGCACGGCGCTCATTCCCTGACCGGGCAGCTCACGCACGCCGGTGAGCTGGTCCAGAAGCGGGCTGCCGTGATAGCACGCACAGATCGACCGCCCGATGGGATGATCGGACGCGTTTTCCACTGTGGCGGCGATGCGCAAAAGCTCCTCCTCGCTGATCTGGTCGGGATGCACCACCGTCACATGAAAGCTGCCTCGCGTGAGCGTGCCGGTTTTGTCAAACACCACGATATCCGCCTGGGCCAGCGCTTCCAGGTAATTGCTGCCCTTGACCAGAACGCCGTGCTTGCCCGCTCCGCCGATACCTCCGAAAAAGCTCAACGGCACCGAAATGACCAGCGCGCACGGGCAACTTACCACCAGAAAGCTAAGCGCGCGCATGCCCCAATCGGCCCAGCGTCCGTCCACGAACAGCGAAGGAATCAAAAACAGCAGCAGCGCGGCGGCGCATACGGCGGGCGTATATACCCGTGCGAAGCGGGTGATAAAGGTTTCCACTTTGGCCTTTTTGTCGCTTGCGTTTTCCACCAGGTCCAGAATGCGGGCCACAGTCGAATCGGAGTACACCTTGGTGGCGCGCACGCGCAGCAGCCCCGTCTGGTTGATGCAGCCGCTGATCACCTCATCGCCTGCGGAAACGTCCCGAGGCAGGCTTTCGCCCGTCAACGCCGCCGTATCCAACGAGGAGGAACCTTCCAGCACCACCCCGTCCAGGGGAATGCGGTCACCCGCCTTTACCACGAATACCTCGCCCAGCGCCACCTCTTCCGGGTCCACGGAGATCACGCCGCCGTCGCGTTCCACATTGGCCGTTTCGGGACGGATGTCCATCAGGCTGGCGATGGAAGCGCGCGATTTGCCCACCGCATAGCTCTGAAACAGCTCGCCGACATGATACAGCAGCATCACCGCCACGGCTTCGGCATATTCGCCCACGGCCATCGCGCCAAGGGTGGCGATGGACATGAGGAAGTTTTCGTCGAAGACCTGCCCGTGCACAATGCCCTCGCCAGCTTCCTTGAGCACATCCAGACCTACGACCAGATAGGCCAGCAACAATAGAATCAGGCGGGCTGTTTCATTGGGGCAAAGCACCCCCGCCAGCAACAGCACGGCGCTCGCCGCAATGCGCACCAGGTCCCTTTTTTGCCTGCGTAACATCTTTATGCCCTCCCGTGGCCTCACTTGATCAGCATGCAGCCGGGTTCCACCCGGCGCACGGCCTTTTCCGCTTCCGCAAGCACGCGCTCAAAGTCCGCGTCCGCAGCCTCCAGCGTCAGCTTTTGCGCCATGAAGTTGACAGAAGCGCTTTTCACGCCGCTGATTTTTTGAATGGCCGCCTCCATCTTCGCGGCGCAGTTGGCGCAGTCCAGGTCCCGCAGCTTGAATGCCTTTTTCATGGGAACGCCTCCTTCAGCTTATTCCGTCACATGCTCCACGCCCTGATCCAGAATGGCGCGGACGTGGCTGTCTGCCAGCGAGTAAAAGATGGTTTTGCCGTCGCGCCGGCTTTTGACCAGCTTGCTTTTTTTCAGAACGCTCAGCTGATGCGATATGGCGCTCTGCGTCATGTTCAGCAGCGTGGCGATATCGCATACGCACATCTCGCTGGCAAACAGGCAGTAGAGAATGCGGATGCGCGTGGAATCGCCAAAGACCTTGAACAGCTCGTTCAAGTCAAACAGCACATCCTCGTCCGGCATCTCCTGCCGGACCTTCTGAACGATCTCGTCATGTACATACATAAAGTCGCATGCCAGCTGCTCGGTTTCGTGGGGCATCAGAGGAACCTCCTCTCATGAATGAATGAACGGTTGTTCATACGTATGATACATCGTCGAAGAGGAACTGTCAAGCGCTTTTTTCACATTTCATTCCCAAATTGACGCACATGACGGAATGTGCTATGATACCGCCAGCATAGACACGGGAGGACGAAAGATGATCCGCTTGATCGCTACGGATTTGGATGGGACGTTGCTGGAGCCGGACGGTTCCCTGCCGGATGGCGTTTTTGAGACCGTGGAGGATCTGACCCGCATGGGCGTGCTGTTCTCTGCGTGCAGCGGGCGGCAGTATGGCAACTTGCTTCGTCTGTTTGCACCGGTAGCGCAGCACATGGCCTTTATCTGCGAAAATGGTGCGCTGTGCTTCTATAGGGGAGAGGTGATCGGCGCCATTCCCATTCCGGAGGAGACGGCACGGGAGATCATCGCGGATATCGAAGCCGCGGAGATGAATCTGCTCATCAGCGGCCGCCACACCACCTATATGATGGACCGCAACCGCCGCTATACGGACGATATCGTCTATCGCCTGCGCAACACCGTGACCATCATTGACCGGCCGGAGGACGTGGCAGAACCCATGCTCAAGATTTCCGGTCAGATCGACGAGGGGCTGGAGCGCATCGCTCCGGCGCTTTTGCAAAAATGGAGCGGCAGGCTGACCGCCACGGTATCCGGCCGTGACTGGTTTGATTTTACAGCCGCCAACAAGGGCACGGGCATGCGCATGCTCATGGAGCGCACGGGCATTCCAAAAGAAGAAGCTGCCGCCTTTGGCGACAACTTCAACGATGAAACCATGCTCGACAGCGTGGGCTATCCGTTTTTGATGCGGCATGCCAATCCTGCGCTGCGCAGGCCCGGCATCCGTCTGTGCGAGAAGGTGCTGCCTGTTTTGCGGCAGCTGATCGAGACGGGAACCATCCCGGAGTCGGGGCTTATCGGATAAAATTGGTGCGAATGGGCGGCTCCCGATCGGATTGGGGCACGCCCGCCTGACGGCCGGCCTCCATGCACCTGAGCAGCCAGGCCATGTTGCGCGCCAGCGTGCGCATGGTTTGCAGGCCTTCCGCATCCTGCCGGACCTCGTCGGGCGTGTTGCCGTGCACCTGGTTCCAGTATTGCGAGGAAACCACAGGCATGCGGTTGATGGTAAAAAAGCGGTTGATATCGTCGAAAGCGGTGGCGCAGCCTCCGCGCCGCGCGCTGACCACCGCGGCCGAGGGCTTGCCGGAAAGCTGCGCGCCCCGGCTATAAAACAGCCGGTCCATAAAGGATTTGAGCTGGCCGGAGATACCCGCGTAAAACACCGGCGAGCCAAACACGAGTCCGTCAGCCTGAACCAGCTTATCGGCCAGGGCGTTCACCGCGTCGTCAAATACGCAGCGGCCCGCCTTGCGGCATCCGCCGCAGCCCAGACAGCCGCGGACCGGCGCTTTGCCGATATGCACGATTTCCGCCTCTACGCCCTGGCGCTCCAGTTCGTCCGCCATTTCCTTCAGCGCCGTATAGGTGCAGCCCTTTTCATTGGGACTGCCGTTGACCAAAACCACTTTCATAGCCGTTCCCTCCTTGCGTTCCCTAACAGTATAGCACAAAAACATCGCCGGAGAACCCCCAAAAGGGATTCTCCGGCCTTCTGTTCAGCTTTCATTTACGAGGGCGGCAAGCCGGCTGTCCGCAACGAAAGGCGCTGCTCGTGGGTCACCGTCCGCAAGGTAGATCATCCGGCTGTTCAGGTCAAAGACAGAGCTCCAGACGGTTTCAAAATCAGGGATGTCATCATATTGACACATAAAGCCATCGTCGCCTTTCAACAGGCGCATGGCCGCCGCGACCGCTTCATCCCGCACGGGCCTGGAAAGACAGTCCATGACGGTTTTGTACCGCTCGGCAGAGCGATAGTCGCCGCCGCAGGCTGCCTCGAAGGGCTGCAGTTCCTCGCAAAGAAAGCGGTTCACCGCGCATACGGCCTTCCCTACGCCCAGGAGGAGGGGCTTCCGTATTCGCTTCACGAGCGGCGTACATTCCACAACCGCCATTTCACCGCTCTGGTCCGCAAGCAACAGGTTGCAGTTGGAAGCCATTGGCAGCTCTTGCAGCAGCGAAAGCGCCTCTCTGACGCCGGCGGCCTTTTCCAGCAGATACCGCACAGCGAAGCAGGCGTTCAATCCCGGTCTGATTTGATCAAGGCGCGTCGCCACAAAGGTCATGCCCACAGCCAGACCATGCTCGTTCAGCCCTTCTTCGCCGTTGAGGAAGGAAGAGGTCGTCATGCAAAAACGGTTTCCGCCAGTGGGTAGATACAGTTCGCTCTTGCTCGCCTGCTTCAAAAAGGACGGAAGGTCGTTGTTTCGCCCGTAGACCACACGTCCGCCGACGGCCTGTGCAAAGGCGGTGCATCCCCTGACCTCCACGGGAAGGTTATCCAGCAGGTTGTACAGGCAGCAGCCCATGCACAGCAGCCAGGCGGCCAGCGCGGCATAGTCCGCCCCAAGCGCGTCGCTCACCCCTTGGATTTCCGCGCAGGCTTCCGGAAAAAAAGCCCGGAGCACGGCCTCGCTGCGTTTGCCGTGCGCCAGCTGAAACCGGTCCAGGCGCAGGGGAAAGAAAACGCTGCTTCGTTTCAGCAGCGTGCCCCGCTCCACGCCAATCTGGTAATGGCAGCCTTTCCACTTAAGACGATGCATTCCTGCTTTCCTCCTTGTTACGCGCAATAAGGTTTGCGCGCCTCTTGGAGACAAGCATACGCCTGGACTGCCGGCCTGTCCTCGCCGCCTTTGCACGCTTTGGCAAGCAGGTCCAAAAGGAAGAACGGCATGGCTTTCGCCATGCCGCTCTTCCTTTCGATGAATTGTCCCTTATTTTTCCTTGATGATCTCGTCTTCGGGCACGCTGTGGGCCACCAGGCCGGGCTTGGGCTCCTTGGATTCCGGCATGATCAGATTGAGCAAAATGCCGGAGATGATGCCCAGGCCGATGCCGCTGAAGCTGAAATCCGGGCCGCCGATGGTGGCGCCGCCCATGGCCAGCACGAGCATCACCGCGGCGATGCAGAGGTTGCGGTTCTTGGTGAAGTCCACATGGTTTTCCACCAGCGTGCGCAGGCCCACCGAGGCGATCATGCCATAGAGCACGATGCAGGCGCCGCCCAGGACGCAGTTGGGCACGGTTTCCACGATGCCAATGGCCTTGCCGCAGAAGGAAACCACAATGGCGATCAGCGCGGCGATGCGCAGGGTGAGGGGGTTGTAGTTGCCGGTCGCGGCCAGCACGGCGGTGTTCTCGGAATAGGTGGTGTTGGCGGGGCCGCCGATGAAGCCCGCCACCATGGTAGCCAAACCGTCGCCCGCCATGGTGCGGTGCAGGCCGGGGTCCTTGGTGAAGTCGCGGCCCACCACGGCGCCGTTGGCGTACACGTCGCCGACATGCTCAACCATGGTCACGATGGACACCGGGCTGATGATGCCGATGGCGCGCAGAATCTGCGAGCCGCGCCCGGCAAAGTCGAAGGTGGGAAGCACCACGTTGGGCAGCTCCACCCAGCCGTGCTGGCTGATGGCGCTGAGGTTCATCAGCCCGGCGGGAGCGATGCCCGTAGCGGTCACGATCAGCGTGACCACATAACCCGTGCCCAGCGCGATGGCGATGGAGGCCATTTTGAACATGCCCTTGCCGTAGCTGGAGAGAAGCACCGCCGTCAGGCAGGTGAGCAGCGCCAGCACCCAGCTCCAGTAGTAGCCGGGGGTGAAGAGGGCGAAGCCGTTGTTGTTCTGAATATTATCGATGGCGGAGAACGCCAGGTTCAGGCCGATGATGGCGATACCCACGCCACGAACCACCGGCGGGAATAGCCGGTCGATGAACTTCATGCCGATGAGCTTGATGAGCAGGGCGAACACCAGATAGATCGCGCCCGCGCCCATCACACCCCACATGGCCACCTGGATCTGCTCCACGCGGTTCATGCCGAAGGAGTTGGCAGCTCCCGCAGGGTCCAGCACGATGCACAGCGCCGCGATGAAGGCGAAGGAGGAACCCAGAAACACGGGGTTTTTGCCGCCCGTGCACAGGTGGAATACCAGCGTGCCCAGGCCGGCGGCCAGCAAGGCCACGCCCACGTCGAGGCCCGTCAGCAGAGGAACGAGGATGGTGGCGCAGCTCATGGCAAAGGCATGCTGGAATCCCAGCGCCACCGCCTTGCCCGCGCCCACACGCTCGTACGTTTTTGCACCCGGAAACAGGAGATCGTTCAGTTTTTTGAGTCCGTTCATCTGTGCATGCTCCTTTGTATTGATGTGCATGCAAAACCCCGCGGCAGGGAAACCCCGCTGTAAGGCCCACACTCGGTTACATACTTTACAGCACGCACAGCTGCTTTGTCAATCCAAAAATGAACATATTCCGAATGAATTTTCAAAATGTGCGGAAAAAAGCGGAGCCCGCGCCGCGGACCCCGCCTTTTGCTTGAACAGGGAATCGTCTTATTTTTTTCCGGTCAGCTTTTCATACAGCTTGACGTATTCGCCCGCGCTGTGGGTCCAGCTGTAGTCGCCCTTCATGCCGCGGGTGCGCAGCAGCTTGATGACATCCGTATGCTCGCGGTAGTATTCCAGCGCGCGGCGGATGACGTTGAGCATATCGTGCGCGTTGTAGTTGAGGAAGGTGAAGCCGTTGCCCTCCTGCGTATACTCGTTGTAGCTGAGCACCGTGTCGCGCAGGCCGCCGGTCTCGCGCACGATGGGGATTGTGCCGTAGCGCAGCGAAATCAGCTGGCTGAGTCCGCACGGCTCAAACAGCGAGGGCATCAGGAAGAAGTCCGCGCCCGCGTACATCTTGTGCGCCAGCTCGTGGTCCATGGCGAAACGGGCGGCCAGACGGCCGCGGTACTGCTGCTCGGCCCAGCTGAACAGGTTGGTGTAGCGAGCGTCGCCCATGCCCAAAACGGCCATCTGCACCTTTTCGTTCATGATATCGGCGATCACGCAGTCCACCAGGTCCAGGCCCTTCTGGTTGCTCAGACGGCCCACCATGGCGATGAGCGGCACGTCCGGGTCCACCTTCAGGCCCAGGTCCTTTTGCAGCTTGGCCTTGTTTTCCGCCTTTCCGCTCATGTCCTTGACGGTGTAGTTCTTGTAGATCAGCGGATCGGTTTCGGGGTTGTACTCATCCACGTCGATGCCGTTGAGCACGCCGTAGAGCGAGTCATGCCGCGCGCGGATCAGGCCATCCAGGCGCTCGCCATAGTAGGCGGTGGTGATCTCCTCGGCATAGCTGGGGCTGACGGTGGTGATGGCGTCGGCATAGACCAGACCGGCCTTCATGAAGTTGGCGCAGCCGAAGCATTCCAGCTTATCCGAGCTCCACAGCCCGTCGCCCAGGCCCAGGACGTCCTGCACGTCCTTGATGCCGAAGATGCCCTGATATTGCAGGTTGTGAATGGTAAACATGGTGCGGATGTGGGCATAGAACGGCAGGTGCGCGTACTGAATCTTCAGAAGCGCGGGGATCATGCCGCTCTGCCAGTCGTGCGCATGCAGGATATCGGGACTGAAGTCCAGCAGCGGCAGGGCGTTGAGGCAGGCACGGCAGAAGAAGCCGTAGCGCTCGTACTCGTCGCCGCCCAGACCGTAGATGTAGGGCCGCCCGAAGTAATACTTGTTATCGAGGAAATAATAGATCACGCCATCTTTTTTGAGCATCTGCACGCCGCAGTACTGCCTGCGCCAGCCCAGCTGCACATCAAAGTCCAGCAGATACTGCATCTGCTCCTGCCACTTCTGGGCGATGGCGGTATACATTGGCAAGATGACGCGCACATCGTGGCCTTTCTTGGCCAGCACGGGCGCCAGCGCGCCCACCACGTCCGCCAGGCCGCCCGTTTTGATAAATGGGACGCATTCGCTGGCTGTGAACAGAATCTTCATGCCTTGAAACTCCTTCCGACGTCCTTAGATGATCATGTTCTTGGAAATCACGATGGGGTAGGCGCTGGGGCCGATGAGCTTGCCGTCGTGCTTGATGACGGCCTGCTTGTCCAGAATGCAGTTCTCCAGCTGCACGCCTTCCTCGATGTGGCAGTCCTGCATGATGATGCAGTTCTTCACATGCGCGCCCTTGTCGATCTTGACCCCGCGGAACAGCACGCTGTGCTCCACCATGCCGTTGATGATGCAGCCGTCGGCCACCATGGAATTGAGCACCCAAGCGCCGTCCATGTAGCGGGCGGGCAGCTCGTCGCGCACCTTGGTGTACACCGGCTTATCCTCCGGGAACAGGCGGTGGCGCACGCCGGTATCCAGCGTGGCGAGGTTGAACTTGAAGTAGCTCTGCACGCTGTCCAGACGGAAGCATATATCCTTATATTCGTAGCCGCACAGGTTTAGACCCGCATCGCGCGCCATGCGCTGGAGCACGTCGCGCACCAGATCATGATAGCCATGCGCAGCGCCGCGGTCCACCAGGTCGATCAGAAGGTCCTTGCGGAGCAAAATCACGTCCATGCTGGTGTTCTCATAGCGCGGCTTGGTGGGATCGATCTCGATATCGACGACCTTGCCCGTGGCGTCGATGTCCAGATACGTGCCGTATTCGGGGCGCTGCATCTCCGGGTCCTTGGTGTAGAGCATCATCACGTCGCACCCGGAATCCAGGTAGCTCTTGAACATGTCGGTGAAGTTGGCGTTAAAGACGATCAGGCTGTTGCACAAAAGCACATATTCCTGACGGCTGCGCCTGAGGTAGTTCATGTTGGAGTGCAGCGCGTCCAGCGACCCGGTGTACACGCCCACATTGTCGCGCGTCAGGAACGGCGGCAGAATATAGAGGCCGTCGTTTTTGCCGTGCAGGTCCCATTCCTTGCCGCTGCCCAGATGGTCCATCAGGCTGTGGTAGTTCTTCTGCATGATGACGCCCACGTTGCGCATGCCGCTGCCCACCATGCTGCTGACCAGAAAGTCGATCACACGGTAACGGCCCGCCACCGGCATGGCGGCGATGGCGCGCAGAAGGGTCAGCTCACGAAGGAAGCTGTCCTTTTCGCCGGTATAAATCACACCCATTACATTTTTCATGGTGCTATCCTCACTTCCTCTGCTCTTGATGGGTCACTCCGCGCGCTGTTCCCCGGCCTTGACCGCGGAACCGGCCGGCAGGTTCACCTGCTGGCCCACAACGGCGATGTTGCCCGTTTCCTCGCCTACGGTTGCGCCCGCGCCGATCACGGCGCCCTCGGCGATGATGGCCCGGCGCACCTGCGCGCCGCGCTCCACCACTGCGCCCGGCATGAGCACGCTGTCGATGACGCTGGCGCCCTCTTTGACGATCACACCGGCAAAGAGTACGCTGTGGTCCACCTTGCCGTACACCTCGCAGCCCTCGGTGATCAGGCTGCTCTTTACGCTGGCGCCGTCCGCGATGAAGTGCGGGGCCATGCCAGGGTTGCGGCCATAGATGCGCCACTTCTTGTCGTACAGGTCGATGGGCATGGGCAGTTGCAGAAGGTCCATGTTGGCCTCCCACAGGCTTTCAATGGTGCCCACGTCCTTCCAGTACCCTTCGAAGTCGTAGGCGAACATGCGCTGATTGTCCTTGAGCATGTTGGGAATGATGTTTTTGCCGAAGTCGTTGGAGCTGGCAGGATCGGCCGCGTCCTCGGTCAGGTACTTGCGCAGCTTTTCCCACGTGAAGATGTACACGCCCATGCTGGCCTTGTTGCTGCGCGGCTTGGCGGGCTTTTCCTCGAACTCCTCGATCACGTTGCCCTCGCCCGTGTTCATGATGCCAAAGCGGCTGGCCTCCTCCCACGGCACCTCGCGCACGGCGATGGTGCAGTCGGCCTTGTTGTCGATATGGAACTGCAACATGGCGTTATAATCCATCTTGTAGATATGGTCGCCGCTGAGGATGAGCACGTAATCGGTGTTGAACTGCTCGATAAAGGCCAGGTTCTGATAGATGGCGTTGGCGGTGCCGGAATACCATTCGCCGCTCTTGCCCTTGACGTAGGGGGGCAGGACGTAGACGCCGCCATGCGCCAGGTCCAGGTCCCAGGGCGAGCCGCTGCCGATGTAGGCGTTGAGCTTAAGGGGCTGGTACTGGGTCAAAACGCCCACCACATCCACGCCGCTGTTGGTGCAGTTGCTCAGCGGAAAGTCAATGATCCGGTATTTGCCGCCATAGGGGATGGCAGGCTTGGCCATATTTGCCGTGAGGATGCCCAGGCGGCTGCCCTGGCCGCCGGCGAGCAGCATGGCCACGCATTGCTTTTTGTCCAACATGGAAACAATCCACTCCTTACATTAAAACGTTATCGTTGCGCGTGTATCAGCCTTTCAGGCGAATGAGCGAAGGGTCAAGCGCGTTTGTCATCCCTGGCCCCCTTCCTCCGGCGGACGGACGCCGCCCATGTGCCCCACCTGCGCTTCCCCGCAGGCCTGGGCAGAATCTTGTCGTAGGTGAAGTATACGCTGCTGAGCGGAGGTACGCAGATCTCCGTCCAGAACGGGAAGCCGTTGCATTCGCCGGGCTGGGCGGACAGCTCATAGGCGTTGTACTGATTGCTTCCGCCATATTCCGCCCGGTCGGTGTTGAAGATTTCACGAAGCGTGCCCGCGCAGGGCAGGCCGATGCGGTAGATGGGATGGAACACCGGGGTGAAGTTGGTCACGCACAGGATGGCGCGGCCGCGCTTGTCCGTGCGCAGGAAAGCCACCACGCTGTTGTCGGTGTCGTTGGCCGTGATCCACTGGAAGCCGTTCCAGGAGGTATCCACCTCATAGAGAGCGGGCGTCTCGCGGTAGATGTGGTTGAGGCGCTTCACGCAGCTTTGCAGCGGAGCATGCCGCTCATAGACCAGCAGGAACCAGTCCAGCTGATCGTCGTATTTCCATTCGATGAAGTGAGCAAATTCGCCGCCCATGAACAAAAGTTTCTTGCCCGGATGCGCCATGGTGTAGCCGTAGAGCGCGCGCAGGCCGGCAAACTTCTTCCACAGGTCGCCGGGGTTCTTGTCCAGCATGCTGTGCTTGCCGTGCACCACCTCGTCGTGGGAGAAGGGCAGGATGTAGTTCTCGCTGAAGGCGTAGAACAGGCTGAAGGTGACCTTGTCGTGATGGTATTTGCGGTAGACGGGATCGAGCTTGATGTAGGATAGGATGTCGTTCATCCAGCCCATGTTCCACTTGAAGCCGAAGCCCAGTCCGCCCAGGTAGGTGGGTGCGGTCACCATGGGGAAGGCGGTGCTCTCCTCAGCGATCATCATCAGGCCGGGGAAATCGTGGTATACGGTCTGGTTGAGGCGGCGCAGGAAGTTGATGCCGTCCAGATTCTCCCGCCCGCCGAAGCAGTTGGGGATGTACTGCCCCGGTCCCTTGCAGAAGTCGTAATAGATGATGCCGCTCACCGCGTCCACGCGGATGCCATCGGCATGGAAGATGTCCAGCCAGAAGCAGGCGTTGCTCAAAAGGTAGCTGCACACCTCGCCGCGCGCATAGTCAAAGAGCATTGTGCCCCACTGGGCGATTTCGCCCCGGCGGGGATCGGGGTGGTTGTACAGGTCCGTGCCGTCGAAGCGGAACAGACCCACCTCGTCGCGCGGGAAGTGGGCGGGCACCCAGTCCAGAATCACGCCGATGCCGGCCTGGTGGCAGCGGTCAATGAGGTTCATCAGCTCCAGCGGCGTGCCGTAGCGCGCCGTGGCGGAGTAGAAGCCCGTCACCTGATAGCCCCAGCTCATGTCGAGGGGATGCTCCATCACGGGCAGCAGCTCGATGTGCGTGTAGCCCATCTCCTGGATGTAGGGGATGAGCTCATCGGCAAACTCGCGGTAGGTATACATGGTTCCGTCGGGATGGCGCCGCCAGGAGCCGATGTGCACCTCGTAGATGTTGATGGGGTTGATGTAGGGATTAAAATCATGGCGCGCGGCCATCCAGTCCTGGTCGCTCCAATGGTAGTTGTCCAGGTCGATGAGGCGGCTGGCGTTGTTGGGCCGCAGCTGGCTGAAGAAGCCGAAGGGATCGGCCTTCATGCGCCACAGGTCGTCCGCCCCCCATACGGCGTACTTGTAGATGGGGTAGCCGTCCTCCGGCACGTTTTTCCACAACTCGTCCTCGGTCAGGCGCAGTTCCCAGGTGCCGTCGTATTGCTTTTGCATGGGGGTCGCACTTTTGTCCCAGTCATTGAACGAGCCCACCAGCGCCACATGCTTGGCGTTGGGCGCCCAGACGCAGAAATGCCATTTTCGAACGTCGCCCTCGTAACACGGATGTGCGCCGAGCATTTCATAGGCACGCCGGTTGGTGCCCTGATGAAAGGTATCGCGGATTTCAGCCGATGGCGCTTGATACAGCATCGGAACTTCCTCCTAACGGCAAAGATTTGCGTTTCGAAGCACATTCTCGTTGAACTATCTACAGCTATTGTATGGGTGAACCGCCTTTTCGTCAAGTCCATTTTAGAAGATTTTTCAAGAATTTTATCCATCCCGCTGCCAATTTGCCTTTTGCGCAGGGAGGGCTCAAAGGCATTGGAAAAGCGGCTTTCCTTGCAAGAAAGGGAAACCTTCAAAGCCTATAAAATACAGGAAAAATGCAGCGGATTTGCAGCCCTGCGCGGACGGCCCGGTTTGCACAAAAGCGCACAAAAAGCAAGGCGGCCTATCTTTTGTTACGGTTTGTCCGAAAAAGAACGGCAGGGAAGAGGACGCATCAAAAAAGCGACCTCCTGCTTGCTGGCAGGAGGCCGGTCTGTATGTCAGGACCTTGCGCTCTGGCAGTCCCTCGCGCCGGTCAGGGCGCCGGGGCTTTGCATCTGCGGCGGCAGGGTGCGAAAGTCGGGCCTGGGTTCGTCGCGCACGGTGCTGAGCCTGCTGACGCTCACCTCGTAGGCCACCTTGTTGAGCGCGGTGCCGTCGGGCAGCTGCTTTTGGTAGGCGCGGCTCTGGAAGCGGCCGACCAGCTGCACCCGGTCGCCGATTTTCAGGTTGGCGGCATAGCGTGCGGTGCGGCCCCAGGTGATGCAGGGAATGTAGTCGCTTTTGCCATAGGAACGGTTCACAGCCAGCATCAGGTCCGCGATTTCACGGCCAAAGGGCGTGGTGCGGTAGCTTGGGGGCTTGCACAGCGCGCCGGTCAGCTGCACGCGGTTGGGGTTTTCCTCGTCCTCCTCGCAGTTGAGAATCCGCTGGGCAAACGCGGTGATGAGCAGCCTGCCGGCGCCCTCGATGACCTTGTTGTAGCTGCGCAGCTGGCCCTCCATGCATAGCATGCTGCCCGCCGTGAGCGGCTCGTCGATCAGCAGCCGTTCGCTGATGGTGATGGGCAGAAAGTCCTCCGCCCCGCTCAGGCGCGGCACGCGCAGCGTGGTCACGTAGAATTGCTCCCCGAACAGCTCGTGCCCGAACTGCAGGTTCTGGCAGATCTGCCCCCTCAGATGGATGATGTTTCCCGTTTCTTCCATGTTGCTCACCTCATGTCATTGCTTTGGTTGCTAGGTTTCCCTGGGATGCTGCTTGCCCTGCACGTCGATGGTGTATTCGCCCTCCAGCAGCAGCTCGCTCACCGGGATGATCGTGTAGCCAAGTCCCTGGTAGTGCTTGATCACGGTGGGCAGCGCATTGACGATGTCGTTGCTGTCGTTGTGGAACAGCACGATATCTCCGTCATCAACGCGGTAGGTGCATTGCTTGATGATGTCCTCCGTGCCGCGGTCCTTCCAGTCCAGACTGTCAATGCTCCACTGCACGCACTCATACCCTTCGGCGCGGGACACCTCGACCACGCGGTTGTTGTAATCGCCGTAGGGCGGACGGAACAGCGTGGGCCGTACGCCTGTTAGTTTTTCCACTTTGTCGCTCATGATACGCAGCTCGTCTTTGATGGCGGATTCGGAAAGCTGGCTCATGTGCGGGTGCGTGTCCGAATGATTGCCGATCTCATGCCCGCGCGCGACGATTTCCTTCACCATGTCCGGGTATTTATCCACCCAGCCGCCCACCAGGAAGAAGGTGGTTTTGACATCGTGCTCATCCAGAATGTCCAGAATGGAAATGGTTTTGTCCGCCCCCCAGGAGGCGTCGAAGCTGATGGCGAGCACCTTGTCGTCCCGCTCCACGCTGTAGATGGGCAGCTCGCGCTTCCCTGCCACCACGGCGGTGGCGTTGTCGCCCAGGCTCAGGGTGTAGGCGGCGCACAGGCCCAGCAGACACAGGCACAGGCCAACCTGCGTAGCGGCCCGGCGCAGGCGGGGACGGCGCATGGCTTCTTTCAGACGCGCGAGGGGACCGGCGCGCGCCGGTTTGGCGGCGGGCGGCGGCCGGAGCAGCGCGCCCTTTTCCCGGACCCGTAGAGGCTTGTTGCTCATGGGGATCACTCCTTTGCACATGTATGTATGTGCAGGGAGGAGGCGATATGCCGGCGGCGCGCCGATTCGTCAAAACGGCTCAAAAGCGGACAAAAAAAGTCCCCCGCGCGCGGCGGGGGAGAAAAGAAGGGTTCGTTCTGTCAGGCTTTTTCGTGGGACAGGGCTTCCGGGTTAAGCAGATTTTGCGGCACGCGTCCATCTAGCCGGTCCAGGATGCGCCGGCTGGCGGCGCGCGCCATTTCGTTGCGGGCGTGCAGCGTGTTGCTGCCCGTGTGGGGGGTCAGCAGCACGTTGTCAAGCGCGGCAAAGGCCGGGTTGATGTCCGGCTCGCCCGCGAACACGTCCAGCGCAGCCCCGGCGATGCGGCGGGCGCGCAGGACCTCGATCAGCGCGGCCTCGTCCACGACAGGCCCGCGTGCGGTGTTGATCAGATAGGCCGTGGGCTTCATCAGCGCGAGCATCTCCCGCGAGATCAGCCCTTCGGTCTGGGGCGTGTGGGGACAGTGCAGGGTGACGAAGTCGCTTTCCGCCATCAGCGCCTCCAGGGATACGTGCCTATCGCCCAGAGCGTCGCGCTCAGGCTTGGGCGTTCGGGCGGTATAGAGCACGCGCATGCCCATCAGCCGGCCGAAATCCGCCACCCGGCCGCCGATGCGGCCCATGCCCACCACGCCCAGCACGGCGCCGTCCAGCGACGCGCCCATGCGCAGTCCCAGTCCGAACATCTCGCGCGGGGGACGGGTATGCATCAGCGCATTGAGCTCCGGAAGCCGGCGGGCCAGCGCCGTGATCAGCGCGATGGTCATCTCGGCCGTGGGCCTGGTGACGCACTCCGGCGTGTTGACCACCGGAATGCGGCGCGAGGTGGCGGCGGCCACGTCGATGGCGTCATAGCCCGCACCGTAGCATACGATGATCCGCAGCTTTTCGGCCGCCGCGATCAGCCCGGCATCCAGCGCGGTACAGGCCAAAACGGCGTCGGCGTCCGGCAGCAGCCGCCGCAGCTCCTCGCGGGAGAAGGCCGCGCCGGATGGGGGAATCACGACCTCATGCCCGGCCAGGAGGCTGAAGCCCTCCGCGGGCACACCATAGGTAACGACGATTTTTGCCATTGAAATCCTTCCTTTGCTTTTGTCTCCGGCGCAGGGCATGCGGTCTGCGCAAAGCGCGGGGCATGCGGCGGCGCGCGCCGGGGAACACTGTATGCCAAACCCACTGGAGGCGACGGCATGCAGCAGAAAACCTTTTGGATGCACAAGGACCAGCAGGAATATCCCGTCATCAGGGGCCGCCACAGCGCGGACGCGGCGGTTGTGGGCGGAGGGCTGACGGGGCTGATCACAGCCCTGTGGCTGAGCCGCGCCGGCCTGCGCGTAACGCTTGTGGAGGCGGCGCGCCTGGGAAGCGGCGCATCCGGGTGCTGCGCGGGCGTGGCGAGCGTGTGCGGCGGGACCGGGTATGCGCGCCTGGAAAAGCAGTGCGGGGCCGCGGCGGCCAGCGCCTACGCCAGGACGCAGGCCAGCGCCTTTCGCGCCCTGCGCGACCTGGCGCGGGAGCAGGGCCCCTCCTCCGGCTGGCGGGACGCGGATGTGCGGCTGGTGGCCGAAAGCGACGGCGATGCGCGCCTATTGGAGAAGGAGGCGCAGGCCATGATGCGCGCCGGGCTGCCGGCTTCCGTAGGCCAGCCGTCGCTGTGCCCCCTGCCCGCCGTATCGGCCCTGACCGTGCGGGACATGGGCATGCTTCATCCCATGCGTTTTTTGCGCTATGTGGCCGCGCAGGCGGTGCGCCACGGGGTCAAGCTCCATGAGGGGTCGCGCGCCACGTCGCTGGAAACCAACATGGTTCATACCGAGCGCGGGAGCATTCAGGCCCCGTACATCATTATTGCCACGGGATACCCCATCGTCAATACGCCGGGCTGGTATTTCTTGCGAATGCAGCAGCGGCAGGGTTGGCTTTTGCCGCTGGAGACGGCGGTGCGGTTCGAGGGCATCTACTTGGCCGCGGACGGGCGCTATGCCCTGCGCGGCCTGCCTGAGGGCGCGCTGTTTCAGCTGGGCGGCGGCCCCGTGGGCGCGCGGGAGAACCATGCGGCGCTGGATACGTTTCGGCAGGTATACGCGCCAGCCCTGGGCTGCGACGAGCCGGCGGGCGTGTACGGCGGTGCGGAATGCTTTACAGCGGACGGGCTGCCCTTCATCGGCCCCTACAGCCGGAAAACGCCCAATCTGTTTGTGGCGGGCGGCTATGGCGGGCGGGGGCTGGTGGGGGCGATGCTGGCGGCCCAGGTCATCAGCGCGCGTGTGCTGGGCCTGCCGGGCGAGGGCTATGACCTCTACGGAGGCCAGCGCGGGGGCGTGACGCCGCGCTTTCTGATGAGCCTGGCGGGGCGCTACGCGGGCGGGCTGGCGGCCAGGCATTGGGCGCCCCGATGCCCGCACATGGGGTGCCGGCTGGTTTATGACGCGCATGCCCGCCTCTGGGAATGCCCCTGCCATGGCTCGCGCTTTGACGATATCGGCCGTGTGATCAGCGGCCCCGCGGTGCATGACGCGCAGGTGCGACGGTCAAAGTAGTCAGCCGTTTCGCCTGTGCCAGGCCTGGATTTCCTCCAGCCGCGTCTTGAAGCGGCTCTCCAGCCCCTGCTCGGTGGGGCGGTAATACGTTTTGCCCTTGAGCGAATCCGGCAGGCACTGCATGGCCGCGAGCTTGTCCGGCGTGTCATGGGCGTACTGGTATCCCTTGCCGTAGCCCTCGTGGGCCATGAGCGGAGTCACGGCGTTGCGGATGACCAGCGGCACGGGTTCGGCCAGCTGCTTGAGGGCGTCGGCCTTGGCGGATTCATAGGCCATGTAGAGCGAGTTGGACTTGGGCGCGAGCGACAGATAGACCACCGCCTGCGTCAGATGCACCGTGCATTCCGGCATGCCCAGAAAGTGGCATGCCTGATAGGCGGCCACCGTCAACTCCAGCGCGCGCGGGTCCGCCAGCCCCACATCCTCGCTGGCAAAGCGCACCACGCGCCGCGCCACGTAAAGCGGGTCCTCCCCGGCCTCCAGCATGCGGGCCAGCCAGTATACCGCCGCGTCGGGGTCGGAGTTGCGCATGCTTTTGTGCAGGGCGGAGATCAGGTTGTAGTGCTCCTCGCCCTTTTTATCGTACAGCAGGGATTTGCGCGACAGGCACTGCTCCAGCATTTCCATGCTTACCCGAACGGAGCCGTCGCCGCTTTCGCCGTTGAGCACGGCCATCTCCAGCACCGACAGGGCGGCGCGCGCGTCGCCGTTTGCAAAGCGCGCGATCATCCCCAGCGCGTCCGGGGGAAGCTGCACGTCCGTGTCGCCGAAGCCGCG
>LBJMC04200__coassemble_823_pt1 | contig 17943 bp, 15 predicted proteins | sample LBJMC04200__metabat2_low_PE_012 | metagenome-assembled genome bin LBJMC04200
GCGTTCACCGGCTCATTGCGCTGGGCGGCGACCTGTCGCGCCGCTACCGCGAGGGCTTTCTTGGACAGTGCGCGCCTGTGCTCTTGGAAGAGGCGCTGCCGGGCGGCGGAGCGGAGGGCTACACACCGGAATACGTCCATGTGTGCGTGCGGGACGGACGGCCCGGCGCGTTGGCCATGGTGCGTCTGGACGCGCTCACCGAAGAAGGAATGGCGGGCACGGTTGTAGAATACCTGCCATAAGCAACAAGCAAAAGGAGAGGATTGGCATGACCGACTGTCTGTTCTGCAAGATCATCGCGGGGGAGATCCCGTCCAAAAAAGTTTATGAGGATGAGGATACCTACGCTTTTCATGACATCAACCCCCAGGCACCCACGCATGTGCTGGTGGTGAGCAAAAAGCATACGCCCGACGTGGCGCACAACGCCGACCTGACCGACCACGAGCTGGCCGCCTGTCTGCGTACCTGCGCCAAGGTGGCAAAGGAACTGGGCCTGGAGGAGGGCGGCTACCGTATCGTCAACAACTGTGGGGAAAATGCCTGCCAGACCGTCAAGCACATGCACTATCACGTGCTGGGCGGGGAGAAGCTGTCCGAGCGCATGGCGTGACACGCCGGCGATGAAGTTTACGTTTCGTTCAAAATAAATGGTTGACGGCTTGACGGATAAGCGCTATAATAGACGTATGGTCGCCATATGCCCTTGACATGATCAAGGCGCCAGGCGGTATGAGCGAGGGGAGGGATAGCAGTGTCCGAGGTACGCATCCGCGAGAATGAATCCCTGGAAAGCGCTCTGAAGCGGTTCAAACGTCAATGTGCTCGCACAGGTGTTTTGGCAGAGGCTCGCAAGCGTGAGCATTATGAAAAGCCCAGCGTAAAACGCAAGAAAAAGGCTGAGGCTGCACGCAAGCGCAAGTACTGATTCATACGCAATCCAAAAGGACCGTCGCGTCGAAAGAACGCGACGGCTCTTTTCGTTGTGCGCATGGAAAAGGGCGGCATGGCATCCGCCATGCCGCCCAAGCGCTAGGCCGCGGCCTTTTCTCTGGTGCCCCGCAAGCGGGCCACGATCTTTTCGCGGCGTTTTCGCCGCTTCTCCTTCAGGGCCAGGCGGTCGGCCAGATCCCTCGCGCCCACGCCGTACACCAGGTACAGAATCAGCCCGCTCACCAGCATGATAAACACCGTAGAGGCGCATCTGCGCCCCGAAGCATTGACGTTGTATCCGTCGCGGCCCTCCTCGGCACACATGTTCTGGATGACCATGGCGTAGGTCTTGCCATAGCTGGAGTGGAAGGTGGCGGACATGTCATATTCGGTAAAGAGGGCGTTGAAATTCAGGGCGAATACCGCCAGCACGCTGGGCAAAACGATGGGCAGCTTCACCTTGAGGAAGGTCAGCAGCCCGCTTGCGCCAAGGTTGCGCGCCGCGTCCTCCAGCTCTTCGTCGATGGCGTAGAATGCCGCCTTGATCATGCGCAGGGCGAATGGTAACTTGACCACCGTATAGGCCATGATGATGAGGAACCTTACGTTGTCGCGCATGTAGAGATTGGTGTTGAACACATACCACACATCCTCGGAGTTGAAGAACGTGCGGTAGGAATAGCAGATCAGAATGGTGGGCAAAAGCCAGGGGAACAGCAGGCTGTATTCCAGCACGGTGGACCGCTTTTTGCCGCGGTTCTTAAAGATGTAGTTGACCGCCACCACCACGATCACGCAGGCCAGCGCGGCGGCGATGGCCGAGAGCACGAAGCTCAGCCGTATGCCGCCCACGGTGTCGGAGTTGGCGAACAGGCCGGAGATGGCGTCCGGGCGCGTTTTGAGCTTGCCGCGGTTGGTCATGAACTCGTAGTCCTGCGAGCCAAAGAAATTGATCAAGGTGAAATCGCCCAGACTGAGCGTCTTGGAGCGGATGGCGGGGTAGTTCTGGAAGGCGAAAAGGATGATCATCACCACGGGCGTCATGTAGATGATGAACAGCACGTAGGCGTAGATGTGCGCAAACACGTTGGCCACGGGGTTGGTGATCTTCTGCTTGACCAGCTTGGCCTTGGTCTTGCTCACGCTTAGGTAATGGCCCTTGCGCTCGTAGTTGGACAGCACCGTGAGCAAGATGATGGTAAACATGGCCAGCAAAATGGAAAGCAGCGCCGCCCGGGCCTGCGGGAACGCCTCGTCCGCTATGGAGGAGCCTGCCAGACGGACAATTTCCGGATTGATGGAGTCATAACCCAGCAGCGTGGGCGCGCTCATGGCGCAAAGACCGGTGATGAAGGTCATGACCGTCAGGGAGAACATGGTGGGAATCAGCGTGGGGAACACCACGCGAAGCAGCACCTTGAAGGGCTTGGCGCCCATGTTGCGCGCAGCCTCCACGGTGTTGTAGTCGATGCTGCGGATGGCGTTGCGAAGAAACAGCGCGTGGTTGGACGTACAGGCGAACGTCATCGTAAACAGCACCGCATTGAAGCCCGAGAACCAGTTGCGGTTCATATTGGGGAACATTTCATACAGCCAGCTGGTCAAAATGCCGTCGCTGTCATAGAGGAACAGATAGCCCGTCACCAGCGCCACGCCGGAATAGATCAGCGTGGTCATGTAGCCCAGCCGCAGGATCTTCGCGCCCTTGATATCGAAGTATTCGGTCAAAAGCACGATGCTCACGCCCACGATGTTGACCGTCACCACCAGGCACAGCGCCAGCTTGAGCGAATTCCACACGTACTTGGGCATGTTGCCCGCAAAGAAGAAGCGGATGACGGCCAGCGGATCGGTCACGCCGTCAGCGTTTTTGACGGTAAAGATCTGCGTCAGCGTGTTGAGGCACGGCAAAAGCATGAAGCCGAAGAACAGATACACGAAAAAAGCAATACCAAACGTCTTGGCCAGCAGGTTGGGCTTGAACCATGAGGAAGCCTTGGTGTTCATGCGGCCGCCCCCTTAGTTTGCATCGGGCGCGGCGTCGTAGCTCATCACGTCCACGGGATGGATGCCCACGGTCACCTTCTCGCCCGGCTCATAGATGTTGATGCCGTCGTTTTTCTCGATGGCCTTGATGGTCTGGCTGCCCACATGAATATAATACTTGATGTAGAGGCCGTAGTACTCGCGGCTTTCGATCATGCCGTCCAGCCGAAGCTCGCTTTCGTCCGCGGGCCGGTTGACGCGGATGCGCTCCAGCCTCACGAAATGATGCTGCGCCGGGTTGAGCTTCATCGCCGCCGCCACCTCGCCCTCCAGGCGGTTGATATCGCCGATGAAGTTGCAGACAAATTCGGTTTTGGAGTGATTGTACACCTCGTTGGGAGTACCAATCTGCTCAATAAAGCCCTTGTTGAACACGGCGATGCGGTCCGAGAGCGTGAGCGCCTCCTCCTGGTCATGGGTGACATAGATGGTGGTGATGCCGAAGTCGCGCTGCATCTTTTTCAGCTCGTTGCGCAGCTGCACGCGCAGCTTGGCATCCAGGTTGCTCAGCGGCTCGTCCATGCAGATGATGGCGGGACCCGTGACCAGCGCGCGGGCGATGGCTACGCGCTGCTGCTGGCCGCCGGAAAGCTGGCTGACGGCTTTTTCCAGCTGCTCGTCGGACAGGTCCACCTTGCGGGCGATGGCGCGCACCTTGTCGTCGATTTCCTGCTTTTTGAGCTTTTGCACCTTCAGGCCGAAGGCGATGTTGTTGTAGACCGTCATGGAGGGGAAAAGCGCGTAGCTCTGGAACACGATGCCGATGTTGCGCTTTTCGATGGGCACGTGGGTAATATCCGCGCCCTTGACGCTGACCGTGCCGGAAACCGGCTCGATAAAGCCGGTGATGGTACGCAGCGTAGTGGTTTTTCCGCAGCCGGAGGGGCCCAGAAAGGTGAAAAACTCGCCTTCGCGCACCTCCACGTTGATGTTGTGCAGCGCCTCAAAATCACCGAACTTAACCACAATGTCCTTCAGTTCGATCATGCCGCCGACAGCCCCCTTTTGCGCTTTGTTGAGAATATGGATATGGCGAGCCCGATGGCTTCAGGCCCGCCATATCGCTATTGAGGAAGATGCTTTTTTCGGCTCATGCCGGCCAAAAGCCTTACTCGCCGGCAGCCTGCGTCAGCACGGACCAGTCCAGATTGTCCCAATCAGGCTCGGTGGGAGCGGCGCTGTTGTCGGCCCAGTAGAAGCCCAGGTTGGTCATGATGTTGGTCCATTCGCTGGAGTGCTCGCCCACGTATTCGGCGTAGGTCATATCGGTGCCTTCGACGGTCTCCAGCGCAAAGTTCTTAAGCGTGTAGATCGCGGGCGTCTCGTCGTAGATCTCGGCCACGGCGGCGGTGTTGCAGGGGAAGGAGTCAAACTCGTCCGCCCATTCGGCCTGCGTGTCGGCGGAGCCGAACCACTCGGCAAAGGCGACTACAGCCTCGGTTTCCTCGGCGGTGCGGCCCTCGCGGTCGAGGATGCCCAGGTACTCGGCGATGTAGTAGGTGCCGTCGGCGATGTCAACCAGCGCCCAGTTTTCCGGCTCCAGGGTGCCCGTCAGCGGATGCTCAGAGCTGTCGGCTGCGCTGTCCACGTTGCCGTAGAGCGAGCTGGAGTAGAAGGTCGAGACCTGGACCTCGCCGCGGTTCAGGGGATCAAAGCCGTAGCTGTCGCCGGTGTAGATGCCGTTGGCGCAGTAGTTCCACAGGGTCTTCCAGCCCTCCACGGAGATGCCGCCCGCAGGGGATTCGGGATCGGTGAAGGGGAAGAGCATGGCGCTGTTGATGTTGGAGTTGGTGGTGCCGCCGACCTTGCCCTGACGGTACCAGGTGTAGCCGCAATCCACGATGTCAGCCCAGTGCTCGAAGCTCAGGGCTTCGCCGTTGGTGCCCAGCTCGTCGGTGCGGTAGAGCATCAGCACGTTCTGGATGACCAGGCCGTAGGCCTTGCCGTCGTACTTGTACTCGCCCACTTCGTCGGCCCAGGTGGGGGTCCAGTCCATCACCTTGAGGTTCTCGTAGGTGCCGTTGACCAGCTGGGACCAGCGGGTCTCGTTCAGACCGAAGATGATGTCGCCGTCCTTGTTCTCATTGGCGGCCTGGATGGCGGCGGTGTCGCCGGAGATGACGCTGTTGTCATCCAGCGAGATGGTGAAGCCAGCGGCCTTGGCGGCATTCTCCAGCCAGGTGGCGCGCTCGGTGGAGTTGGAGTTGGAGTAGATGCGGATGGTGTAGCCGCTGTAATCCTTCCCCTCCGCGCTGGCAAAGGAGCATACGCTCAAGACCATTAGCAGTGCAAGAACGACAGAAAACACCTTTTTCATACCTGGAAATCCTCCTTTTTTCGCTTGCCGGTTCTGTGTAAGCAAGGACTAGAAGCTTTTTTGCTATTATATCACAGTCCTTATTTCCTGTAAACCGCTGACGGGAATTTTAGAAAGCGGAAGAACAGCAAAAAAACGGTGGCAGACGAAGCGGGGGAGGTCCTTCAGGCGCGGCGCCGCGGCCTCCCAAACGCCGCCATTCCCACCTGGAGCAGCAGCGCCGCGCCGGAGGCGGCCATCAGCCACCGCAGCGGCAGCCGGTCCGCCAGCAGCCCAAACACCGCCATTCCAAGCGGCATACAGCCTGAATAGACCGCGCCCATCAGTCCGAACACGCGCCCCTGCATGGCGGGCGCCGAGCGCTCCTGCAGCAGGGTGGAAACGGTGGTCTGAACCGTGGTCAGCGCAACGCCGTAGAGCGCCATCAGGACCAGATAAACATCGAATCGGGCGACAAATGCCATGAGGATGGACAGGCTTGCGAAGACGGTCAGCCCTGCGAGCAGCGTGCGTTCCTTTTGGGCAAAGCCGCCCCACAGGCCCATCAGAAGGCCGCCGGCCGTCATGCCGGCAAAGCCGGCCAGCTCGGTCGCGGTAAGGTGCCCGTAGCTGTCGCCAAAGACCCGGCTCACGTGCAGCCCTGCCAGAAACCCGCCGGGCACGCAGAAAAACACAAAAGCGCCATAGACGGCGAGCAGACAGCCCACCGACCGTTCGCGCATGGCATAGGACACGCCGTCCCGCAGGGAACGCCACACGGGCTCGGACGCCGGACCTTTTGCAGCGGCGGGGAGCGGCACGCGCAAAAGCAGCGCCACGCCCAGCGCGGCGGTGGCCACGTCCAGCCAGAGGGTGGAGCGCAGCGTGCCGGCGGCGAGCACCGCGCCCGCCGCGGCCGGGGCGGCAAACTGCACAGCCGACTGTACGGCGGCGTTGATGCCGTTGAAACGCATGCGGCTGTCCGCCGGCACCAGAAGGGGGACCGTGGCGTTGACCGCCGGCGTCTGCACGCCCGCGCCCACGGAACGGACCACCGAGAGCACAAGCAGGGCGGCCAGCAGCGCATGCGCTTCGGAGAGCATGGGCATGAACAAAATCATGATCAGCGTCACGCCTGCGATGCCCAGGTCAGCCCCAGCAATCAGCAGCCTGCGGGGAAAGCGGTCCGCCCATACTCCGCCGATGAAGGAAACCGCAAACTGCGGCAGATAAGAGCAGATGCTGAAGGCAGCCACCCATGTCCCCGAACCCGTCGCAATCGTGGCATACCATACGATGGCCATCTGCACCAGCGTGGAACCGAAAAGAGTGATGCTCTGGCTGACGAGAAACAGGGCCGCACGACGTTTGACGTTCAGGTTCAACGCTCCCACCCCCTAGCCGCGCACGGGCCAAATCATGCGCTGGGTGGGATAGCCGAACTCCGTCAGCAGCTCCCCTTCCAGAAAGCCAAGCCGCTTCCATTCCCTGCGATAACCCGGGTCTGCCGGATCGCGCTCCCGGTAGGTGGTCAGGCTCAATTCCCGCTGTGAGGGAACCCTTTGCCGTACAGCTCTGAGCAGCGGCGCGGACAAGCCTGGTACGCGGTACTGCGGGTGAACGCCCAGGTAATCGACGCAGCCGGTGTCGCAACGGAAACCGACCGCCCCAACCGCCCGGCTGCCGCTGCTTAGAATAAGCGCTTCTCCCCGCGCCATGCGCGCTTTGAGCCACGCCAGGTGCTCCGCCTCGTCCAGATGCGGGTAGCCATCCACCACCTGCCGAAGCAGCGACATCCAGGCCGGAAGATCCTCTGCCTGCGCCGGCCGGATGGCGGACAGGGGCGCCTGCGGATACAGGCGGATGGGCAGCTGCAAGGGATAGAAAGCGCGCCGTCGACGGTATTCGGCCGGCGGCATCTTGTACATGGCGCGAAAGGCATCGGTGAAAGCTTGCTGGCTCCGGTAGCCCGCAGCCAGGGCCAGGTCGCACAAGGGCGCGCAGGAATCTATCAGACGACGCGCCGCCTCGGTCAGCCGCCGCCGGCGGGCATACTGGTGCAGGGTCGTGCCCAATGCGCCGGAAAACGCCCGGTGCAGGTGATATTTCGAATAATGCGCCGCCTGCGCCACAGCCTCGAGCGTGACGTCGTCCTCCAGATGGGCTTCGATGAAATCCAGGGCTGTGTCGATCATCCAAAGCCGGTCGCCGTCCATGCCGCCTTTCCTCCCCGTGCGCGTTCTCCGCTTAGCATAGCACAAAACCAAGACGCTGTTTACAGGATTCTTGCGCAATGAAGAAGTATATCTAGGAAAGCAATGGCCTGCGAAGGAAGGCTGCGAGGTCGTCCCTACGCTACATCAGGGCGCGGCGCGCATTTTCCAAACGCTGCAGATACAGCCTGTAGATCAGCTCGATCAAGAAGGCCTGCGCGCTGACCGCCGTGCCCGCCCCGTCAAATCCGCCGCACAAGAGCGTGTTATCCGCCAGAACGCTCAGGGACAGTTTGGACAGAGGGGAAATGAGAATCAGGTAGCAGCCCTTTCCGCGGAGCAGTCTGGCCAAATCCGTCAGAGACGCGGGCGAGTCGTTTTGCACAAACAGGATGACCGCGTCCCTGGACGTGACGGTGGCACAGAGCCGGCGCTGCTCGTGCGCGTTGAGCGCGCAGTGGACCTTGGGCATGGCCAGCAGGAGCTGGCGGTAGGCGCCGAACATCGATACCATCGATTTGCCCGCGCCAAAGACCAGAATGCGGTCCGCCAGCATCAGCCGGCGCACCAGCTCGTCCATCTGACCGGGCTGCAGCAGCTGGTAGGTTTCGCGCAGCGCGTTGATACAACTGTCGTAGATGTGCCGGATCTGGGCTGAGATAGGATCGCTGTCGGCGACGGCCGGTTCGCTGGCCTGTTCCCTGGCACACAGGCTTACCGCCAGCGCTGTGCGGAAGTCGCGGTAGCCGCTTACGCCCAACGTGCGGCAGAAGCGGAATACAGTGCTGTCCACTACATTGCACGCCTGCGCCAATGCGCTGATGCTCATGCTGAGAACGTCTTTTCCATGTTCGAGCACATAATCCGCTATGCTTTGCTCCATACGGGTAAACGTGCCGTAACGGCGGCTGATCGCGGCGAAAATGTCCTCGTACTTCACGGGAACTCCTCTCCTTGTAAAATTGAATATGTTGTTTTAGGACGTATTGCAATTGTAACATTTAGACAAAATAATGTCAATTGCAAAAATACATTCAGTATTAAAATGCTTCTTTCAGAGATAGAAGGACCATTGGAAGCACAGCTTTGCAACCATTGGAAGCACAGCTTTGCACGTGTGCTTGCGCATGGTGGCGAAGCGTGCTACAATAAGGCGAAACCATATTACGCGCGGGATGGCGAGGAGGAAGCATGAACAGCATTACCAACATGATCGCCGAGGGAAAGGGAAAGCGCCTCTACGCCACTGAAAACCCTGACGAGGCGGTGGTCTACTACCGGGATGAGACCTTTGCCTTTCACGGGCTCAAGCGTGGCCGCATCATCGGCAAGGGCGAGATCAACAACCTGATCTGCGAGTACATGTTTACGCTGCTGACCCAAAAAGGCGTACCCAACCACTTTATCCGGCGGATCGACAACCGCTGCTCGCTGATCAAGCGGGTGGAGATCATCCCTGTGACTATCAAGGTGCGCAACATCGTGGCCGGAAGTCTGGCCAAACGCATCGGATACCCGGACGGCACCCGGCTGAAGAACACCGTGGTGGAATACTGCCTGAAGGACCCGGAGCTGGAGGACCCGCTGGTGAACCTGACGCATATCACTGCCATGGAGATCGCCACGGCCCAGGAGATGCGGCGCATGGAGGAAATGAGCTTGCGGGTCAACGACATCCTCAGCGAATGCATGCGGGAGATCAACATTGAGCTGATCGACTTCAAGCTGGAATTTGGCCGCTATCACGGCGAGATCCTGCTGGCGGACGAGGTGTCGCCCGATACGTGCCGCTTCTGGGACGCGCGCACCCACGAGCCGCTGGACATCGACCGCTTCCGTCACGACCTGGGCGATGTGGAGGAGGCTTATCGTGAGGTGCTGCACCGCCTGACGGGCAACGTGCTCAAAAATACCGAGGAGGAATGACCATGACGCCTTTCAGCGGCAAGACGCTGATGATCACCGGCGGCACCGGCTCCTTTGGCGAGGCGGTGCTCAAGCGTTTTTTGGATACTGATATCGGTGAGATCCGCATTTTCAGCCGTGACGAAAAAAAGCAGGATGACATGCGGCATCATTACCAGAACGACAAGATCAAATACTACATCGGTGACGTGCGCGAGCTTTCCAGCGTGAAAAACGCCATTCATGGCGTGGACTATCTCTTTCATGCGGCGGCGCTCAAGCAGGTGCCTTCCTGCGAGTTTTTCCCCATCGAAGCGGTCAAAACCAACGTGCTGGGCGCGGACAACGTGCTCACCGCCTGCATTGAGGAGGGCGTGCGCAAGGTCATTTGCCTCTCCACGGACAAGGCGGCCTATCCCGTCAACGCCATGGGCACCTCCAAGGCCATGATGGAGAAGGTGTTCGTGGCCAAGGCGCGCACTGTCAGCCCGGAACGCACGCTCATCTGCGGCACGCGCTACGGAAACGTCATGTGCTCGCGCGGGTCGGTCATTCCGCTGTTTATCGAGCAGATCCGCTCGGGTCAGCCCATCACTGTGACAAGCCCGGATATGACCCGTTTCATCATGAGCTTGGAGGAGGCGGTGGAGCTGGTGCTCTTCGCCTTCGAGCACGCGCATAGCGGGGATATCTTGGTCAAGAAGGCCCCTGCGTGCACCATCGGGGTGCTGGCGCAGGCGGTCAAGGAGGTATTTCATGCGCCGGAGCATCCCGTGCGCATCATCGGCATCCGTCACGGCGAAAAGATGTACGAAACCCTGCTGACCAACGAGGAATGCACGCATGCCGAGGATATGGGCGACTTTTACCGCGTGCCCTCCGACGCGCGTGACCTGAATTATGACAAATACGTGGTGACCGGCGAGCAGGACCGCAACCTGCTGACCGAGTTCAACTCCAGCAACACCCGCCTTTTGAGCGTGGAAGAGGTCAAGAAAAAACTGCTGGGGCTGGCATATATCCAGCAGACGCTCGCCGAATGGGACAGGCCCTGATCAGAGTCGAAGGGGCACAGGCCATGCAAGCCGTTGCGCCTCTTTTTGCGGGCTGGCCGGAAATGCTGATCGTCTCCGCGCTGGAAGGAACGATGGGCAGCGTCTGGACGCTGCAGGACGCCCCCGGCGGAGCGCTGGCTGAATGCGCGGATTTCCTGTTTCTTGCGGCACGGGAGATCCCGGCCGCCCGGAGCCTGCTGACGGCGTGGAAGCGCGAGCATGCGGGACGCTACGCCATTCTTGCGGCGCGCGACCCTGTGCTTTCGGCGCTGGCGCCCGATGTGTTTGCAGGCGATGCGGCGCTCACGCGGCGCTACGCCTTTCACAAGGGCGGCGAAGCCTTTGACCGGGAGCGCCTGGCGCGCTTTGCCGCCTCCGCGCCCCCGGAGGTGGAGCTGCGTCCGTTTGACCGCGAGACCTGCGGCCTGGCCATGCAGGCGCCCTGGTCAAGATCCTTCTGCGAGCAATTCCGCGGCGCAGATGACTTCATGGCCCGCGGGCTGGGTGTGGCTGCCCTGCGCGGCGGCGAACTGGTGGGCGGCGCGTCATCCTATGTGTGTTTCAGCGGGGGCATCGAGGTTCAGGTGGAAACCCGCAAGGACATGCGCAGGCGCGGTGTGGCGCTGGCCTGCTGCGCCCGGCTGATACTGACCTGCCTGGACCGCGGCCTCTATCCCAGCTGGGACGCGGCCAATCTGGAATCGGTCGCCCTGGCCCTGCGGCTTGGTTACCGCCTTGCCGGCCCCTATGACGCATGGGAGCTGTACCGCTCTGCCCAGGCATAAAAAATGGGCGGGAAACACCTTTTCCCGTCCCAAGCATCTTATCCACCTGACGACGCATCCTTGATTAGGAGGATTCCTATGGCGCTTTTCAAGCGGCATGAGTTCAGCCAAAACAGCATCACCGAGGGTGTCATCTGGAAAAACCTGCTGGCATTTTTCTTTCCCATTCTGCTGGGAACGTTTTTCCAGCAGCTCTACAACACGGCGGATGCCGTCATCGTGGGCAAATTCGTGGGCAAGGAGGCCCTGGCTGCCGTGGGCGGCACCACGGGCACGCTGGTCAACCTGGTGGTGGGCTTCTTCGTGGGGCTTTCCTCCGGCGCGACGGTGATCCTCTCGCAGTTTTACGGTGGGCGGCGGGACCGCGAGGCCAGCCAGGCGGTGCATACCGCAGCGGCGCTGGCGCTGGCGGGCGGCGCGCTGTTTACGGTGATGGGCATCGCGTTTTCGCCCGTGATCCTGCGCTGGATGGGCACTCCGGCAGATGTGCTGGTCCACGCCGAGGTATATGTGCGCATCTATTTTGCCGGCATGATTCCCTCGCTTATCTATAACGTGGGCGCGGGCCTGCTTCGTGCCGTGGGCGATTCCCGGCGGCCGCTGTACTTCCTCATCAGCGCGTGCATGGTCAACATTGTACTGGATGTGCTGCTGGTGGTGGGGCTGGAGATGGGTGTGGCGGGTGCCGCACTGGCCACCATCTTTTCGCAGACCGTCAGCGCCGTGCTGGTGGTGATTACTTTGCTGCGCTCCCATCAGGTCTATCGTCTGGAGCCCAGAAAAATCCGTTTCTATGGCAACCTGCTGGATCGTATCGTGCGCATCGGCTTTCCTGCGGGGTTGCAATCGGTCATGTATTCCCTCTCCAACATCATCATTCAGGCCAGCATCAACGCCTTCGGCACCAATGTGGTGGCCGCCTATACGGCCTATGGCAAGCTCGACGGCCTGTACTGGATGATGATCAACGCCTTCGGCGTATCCATCACCACCTTTGTGGGACAGAACTTCGGCGCGGGCAAGTACGACCGCATGCGCCGGAGTGTGCGCGTATGCCTGCTGATGACCTTCGGTGCGACGGTGCTGATGAGCGGCTTTTTCCTTCTGCTGGGCGGACAGCTCTACCGGCTCTTTACCGACGACGCCGAGGTGATCGCGCTGGGCATGCAGATTTTGCGCCTGCTGGTGCCCACGTATGTGACCTACATCTGTATCGAGGTGTTGGCCGGCGCGATGCGCGGCACAGGCGATTCGCTCATCCCCACGCTCTTTACGCTCACGGGCGTGTGCCTCCTGCGCGTGGTATGGGTGATGGGCGTGGCGCCCGCCTACCATAGCCTGACGGTGGTGCTGCTCAGCTATCCCATTACATGGACGGTCACGTCGGTACTGTTTGTGATTTACTATCTCAAGGGCGGATGGCTCAAGCGCAGCATCGGCAAGGCCAGGCTGGAGGCCTGAGGCGGGACGCCTTTATCAGGGCGTGACCGCCACCTTGATCACCCCGTCCAGCCGGTTTTCGAAGATGCGGTAGCCTTCTTCAATATTGGCAAGCATGCATCTGTGGGTGATCAGGGGCGTGGTATCAATCTTGCCCTGCTCGATCAGACGCAGGGTTTCGGCGCAGTGGCAGCCGTCCACTCCGCCGGTTTTGAAAATCAGGTTTTTGCCATACATATCGGGCAGGGGCAGGGTTTGCGGGTCGTCGTAGAGGGCTACGACGGTCACGGTGGCGTTGGGCCGCGCGCAGGTCCACGCCATGCGGAAGGTGTCGGGCGTTCCGGCCACCTCCAGCACAGCGTCCGCCCCGCCGTGGTACGAATGCTCGCGGACAAAGGCTTCCAGCCCCTCCGGCGGCGCGGTGAGCACATCCGGATGATGGCGGCGCACGAAGGCCAGGCGCAGCGGGTCCGCGTCGCATACGATCACCCGGCGCGGATGCTTGAGCAGCACGCATTGCAGCGTACACAGCCCCGTCGGCCCCGCGCCGATGATCAGCACGGTATCCTCCGTTCCGATATCTCCGATCTGTGCGGCCCAATAGCCGGTCGCCAGCACATCGCCCACCAGCAGGGCCTGCTCGTCGGTTACGGCGGCGGGAATGAGATCCAGGCCCTGGTCGGCGTAGGGCACGCGCACATACTCCGCCTGTCCGCCGTCAATGCGGCAGCCCAACGCCCATCCGCCGTTGGGATCGGTGCAGTTGTTGACCCAGCCATGGCGGCAGAAATAGCATTCGCCGCAGAAGGTTTCCACGTTCACGGTCACGCGGTCGCCGGGCTTTACGCGGGTGACATCCGAGCCTGTTTCCTCCACCACTCCCACCATTTCATGGCCTACGGTGATGCCGGGCACGGCCCTGGGCACGCTGCCGTGGCGAATGTGCAGGTCGCTGGAGCAGATGCTGGCCAGCGTGACGCGCACGATGGCGTCCCGGCTGTCTTGAAGGGTGGGGCGGGGTTTTTCCATGAGTTCAAAGCGGCCCCGGCTGACGTAGGTATAGGCGAGCATGGTGACCTGGCTCCTTTCGGTTCAAATATCCGGTGCTATTATAGCACAGATGCGAGCCGCGGGGTATGGGGGAAGCGGCCCCCTCGGCCATAGAAAGCGCTTGCCATCCTTTCAAATTAAAAAACGCGCCGCCCGGCGCCCCTCTGACGGGGACCGGGCGGCGCGGCGCGTTTCAGCGGATGCCGTATTTTTCGATGACATAGTCCATGTCCTTGTCTCCGCGGCCGGACAGGTTGATCAGGATGGAGCCGCGCTTCATCCGTTTGGCCAGCTGCATGGCATAGGCCACGGCGTGGGCGCTTTCGATGGCGGGAATGATGCCCTCCAGCCGGGAGAGGGCGAAAAACGCGTCGATGGTGTCCTCGTCGCCGACCACATCGTAGGTCACGCGTCCCAGGTCATGCAGGAAGGCGTGCTCCGGGCCGGAGGAGGGATAGTCCAGGCCGCTGGCTACGGAATAGACCGGCGCGGGTCCGCCGTTTTCATCCTTGAGCATGATGCTGTTGAAGCCATGCATCACGCCCTCGGTGCCATAGCTCAGGCTCGCGGCATGGTCGCCCAGGGCAGGACCGCGTCCCAGCGGCTCCACGCCGTAGATGTCTACCGGATCGTTGAGGAAGCCTGCGAACATGCCCATGGCGTTGGAACCGCCGCCCACACAGGCCACCACCGCATCGGGCAGTTCGCCGGTCATCTCCAGAAATTGAGAGCGGGCCTCGATGCCCACCACGCTCTGGAAATCGCGCACCATCATGGGGAAGGGGTGCGGCCCCACCACCGAACCGATGCAGTAGATGGCTTCCTGATACTCCCGGCTGTAAGCGTCAAAAGCGGCGTCCACCGCTTCCTTGAGGGTTTGCAGACCGTCGGTCACCTCCACCACGCGCGCGCCCAGAATCTTCATGCGGGCCACGTTGGGAGCCTGCTTTTTCACATCCACCGCGCCCATGTAAATATCGCATTCCAGCCCGAAATACGCCGCCGCCGTGGCCAGCGCCACGCCGTGCTGGCCCGCGCCGGTCTCGGCGATCACTTTTTTCTTGCCCATGTACTTGGCCAGGAGCGCTTCGCCCATGCAGTGGTTGAGCTTGTGCGCGCCGGTGTGGTTGAGGTCCTCGCGCTTGGCGTAGAGCTGCACGTTGCCCAGCGAGGACGACAGCCGCTCCAGATGGGAAACCGGCGTGGGCCGCCCCTGAAACTCCCGGCGGATGCGCCGGAGCTCGTTGACGAACTTGCTGGATTTGCAGATGGTCATGTAGGCGTCGGTGATTTCATTCATGGCCGCTTGCAGCTGCGGCGGAATGTAGGAGCCGCCGTACTTGCCGAAATAGCCGTTCGCGTCGGGATAGTTGCGGAAATAGGTGTCAAAATCCACGTTTTGAAACTTCATGGCAGTTGCCTCCTGTTTGTCTGTTTGAATGGCGAATCCCCTTAAGCGAGCAAATTGTTTTCATCGTCCCCGTCGGGACGCCATCGCCTGGTCAACCGCATCGTATACCTCCTGAAATCAAAAGGATTCCCCCGGCCTTTTTCTGCCGGGGGAATGAAAAAGCCCCTGGCAGAAGTTTGCTTCTGCCAGGGACGAACGCAACGGTCCGCGGTGCCACCCTGATTCACGGGGAAAGCCCCGTGCGCTTGGCGAGATACCTGCATATCTCCGGCAAATGACGCATGCCTGCGCGTCGCAGCATACTCTGTGGGCCTCCACATTTGACTGCGCCCTCCGCGGTCCATTTGACGGCTCGTTTCCTGCCCGCTTTTCAGCGCCGCGGGCTCTCTGGAAGGGCGTGACCGCCTTTACCTCCGCTTCAACGGTTTAAGAGTATGAATTTACAATGATTATACACCCCGCGGCATCCCCTGTCAACCTGCAAAAAACGCCATGATTTCTTTGAAAAACCCCCTTTTGCGCGGCTTGGAAACCGGTTGTGCCGCCACAGGAAAAGCCTTTTCATCCGGGAGGGTTTATGCTATAATATGGATAATCATTCTCTTCAAGGAGGTTGCGTTTTCATGACCAAACGAGTTCTCACCGCGCTCATGGCCGCCGTGTTGCTGTGCACAATGCTGCCTGCAATGGCGCTGGCCAACACGGGCAGCATGTATGTACAGACCAGCAATGGGGGTAGCGTACATCTGCGAAAGGACCCCATTGCTCCGGCCAACAACGTGCTGACCGAGGTGCCCTATGGCGCCGTGGTGGACATCCTTGGCTACGAATCGGACCGCAACTGGGCCCATGTGGCCTATACCAGCGGCGGACGTACCTGGGACGGCTACATGATGACCCGTTACCTGGTGGTGCAGAAGCCCGCCGCCAAGCCCGGCAGCAAGACCAACACCGACAATACGTCCACTACCCCGCAGATGCCCAATTTCAAAAATTTCAAGCTCGTGCAGCCCTACGAGGTAGTGGTGCGCCCCTCCAAGCCCAACGGCTATGTCAACTTCCGCTGGGCGCCCTCCTATGACTGCAGCGTGATCATGCGTTGCTACGCGGGGTATGCCCTCACCGTCATTGCGCAGGATGGCAGCTGGGCGCAGGTGAGCGATCCTCAGACCGGCTACGTGGGATTCATGAACCGCAGCTTCCTGACGACGGTGGGCGACGGGACCAGCGTGGGCGCGGTCCTCGCCAACTGAGCCGCTGAGGCGAAACGATGAAAAGAGGTGCAATGAAGATGAAAAAGTTTTTTGCTGTATTGCTGGCCGTGATGCTGTTGCCGGTGTTTGCTCTGGCGGAGGAGACCCAGCCCATTACGGTGAAGGTGAACGACACCTTGAGCCTTTCGGTGCTCATTCCCGACGGCTATGGCTTTGACCAGGAGTGGTATGGCGACATGCTCTATGCGCAGATGAACCCCGAGGAAGAGGGCAAGCTGCTGATGGTGCTGTCCCTGGGCTACTCCGAGGAATACGCGGATCGTTCCATCAACGATCTGTCCGATGAGGAGCTCGATTCGCTGATCGCTGTTTCCATGTCGGATTTCGCCAATCCCACCTACACGCTTTCAGAAACCGCCGAGGGCACCAAGCTGATCATCGTGGACGAAAACTCCGAGCATGATGAGTATGCCGAGGTCTTTACGGTCTATCAGGGCTACTTCATCGGCCTGCTGCTGGAGCCTGCCGGCGACGTGCAAGTGTCCCAGGAAGAGCTGGACATGGCCGTTCAGTTCCTCAGCGATATGCAGTTTGTCCATACCGAGGCATAAGCGGTTGGAAAGACGTGCGCGCGCTGCCCTTATCGGGCAGCGCGGCTTTTTATATAAAAACGCCTTTTTCAGGGCCTTATGCCGCTGAAAAATCCTGTATATTTAGGGAAAGCTGTATTTTTTGTGCCCTTGGGGCGCTTGCAACGCTCATAAAAGGGAGCGCCTAAGGCTTTGGGGCGGGGAGGGAAGCGCACGCCATGGGACGCGATGAAAATCAATCCCTCCAGCCTGGTGCGGCCGAGAGTGGCAGAGCGACCCGCCTCACACAGCGCCGATAGCTACAAGGGCGGAGAAACGCAAAAAGAATGAAGCGACCAGGATACGATCCCCCCGCGTCCCGCATTTTGTCGATACGTAGTGACAGTTTTTTGCGGTCCGATGGGGGACTCGCCTTGCCTTTTTCCTCCCGCCGTGATACAATCTCCCCGTCAGGAAGGGAGTGAAAACGATGGATTCCATTCGCATCGTTGTGGTCGGCGCGGGCGCCATCGGCGGCGTCACGGCGGCGCTGATGAAGCAGGGCGGGAGCGACGTGACGCTGGTGTGCAAGCATCAGGAGATTGCGGACATCGCCTCCGGCCGCGGACTGCATATCACGGGCGTGAAGGGGGAGCACACGGTGCACCTCAACGCCGTGGCCGATATCGCGGAGCTTGACGGTACCTATGACGTGGCGCTCATCGCCACCAAGGCATACGATATGCCCGCCTGCGCGCGGGCGCTGATGCCCTATCTGAAGGATGATTCGCTGGTTTTGAGCCTACAGAACGGCATCTGCACCGATGCGTTGGCCGCCGTTGTGGGCAAGGAACGCACGGTGGGGTGTGTAATCGGCTGGGGCGCGACCATGCTTGGCCCCGGCGAACTCGCCGTGACCAGTACGGGAGAATTCCTCATCGGTCGCGTTGGCGGCGATCAGGCGGCGCTGGAACCCATTCGGCGCGCGATGGAGGCAGCGGCGCCCACGGTCATCACGCCGGATAT
>LBJMC04200__coassemble_982_pt1 | contig 15798 bp, 14 predicted proteins | sample LBJMC04200__metabat2_low_PE_012 | metagenome-assembled genome bin LBJMC04200
TTTTTATCGTATAAAACGACTTGTCTTGGGGAAAAGGGACGGAATATTGATTCCGTCTATACCACCAGCCCCAGCTGTTCCAGCCGCCGCCGATGCTCCGCGCCGGATGTCATCAGGTACAGCCGGGTGGTCTCGATGGAAGAGTGCCCCAGCACATCGGCAAGCTGCACGATGTCCCGGCACGACCTGTAAAACACCGTCGCGAACAGGCGGCGCAGGTTGTGGGGAAACACCTTGGACGGCCGCACCCCCGCACGCACGCACAGCCCCTTTAGCTCCGCCCAGATCTGATGGCGGCTGATCTCCCTGCCGTTGCGCGTGCGGAAGACCGCACCCGAGGAGATGTCCCGCGCCTGCGCGTACCGCAGCAGCTTGCGGCACAGCTTGCCGGAAAGCAAAATCACACGGATCTTGCCCTTGAGCGCGATTTCCGCGCAGCCGCGCCGCGCCGCCTCCACCGTGATATAGCGCGCTTCGCTGACGCGCATGCCGGTTGCCGCGAGCGTTTCCATCAACAGGCAAAGCCGCTCCCGGCCCAAAGCGCAGGCCGCCGTATACAGGCGGTGATACTCGCCGCGCGTCAGCTCCCGGCTCGCCTCCCGAAACAGCCTGCGCTGTACCCGCAGGAACCTCACCCGGCACCCGTCCCAGCCCAGAAAGCGGAACAGGCCGTTCATGGCCGCCAGCATGGCGTTGATGGACGCCGGCGCGTAACCGGCCACCATCAGGCTGGCTTTCCATTCCGCGGCCAGCTCCTTTGTCACTTCCCGCCCGTTCAGCCAACAGGCAAACGCGCACATCGCCCTGCGGTACTTTTCGACCGTTTCAGGGCTTTTTTCCTCCTCGCGCATGGCGTGGCAGTACGCTGCCAGGCGCTCCGCCGTCAGTTCGTATCCCATGACACTCTCCCTCTTTTTCATTTGAAGAAAAATCCTGCAAGAAGAAATCTTTCCTTTGCCTCAACGATTGTGCCGCCCGGCAATCCACCAGCTGCTGACAGTTTTCGGACAGCCTCATGCTGTTCGGGGCTTCCCGGCACATGTCGGCGAGCCGCCAACCGGCATATGCTCCGGGATGTTTCTTTAGCTCAGGCCGCACATCCAAATTCATCTCTTGCACCGCCGAAACGCCGGACCTCGCGCACATGCCTGCTCTGCCGATTTGGCATTTCCGTGTCCTGCCGGTTTTTGCCGCAGGTATGCTTTCATGTCCGTTCAGAACACTCCCTGATAATCCCGCTCGCGGGCAGACACATTCCTTTCCATGATAACTATCATATTATGAAGTCCGTCCGAAATCAAGTTTCTTTCACCATTTCTGCCGGACGCAGCCAATCCTTCGATGAAAGAATACTGCCAAAAAGCACATTGACAAGACGACGCCCATCATTTGCCTGTCCAATGGCCGCTTTGCCGTTACCGTTTACCCGCATGAAAAAAGGCTCTTCTCTGCACGGTCTGCGCGGAAAAGAGCTTATTGATCTGCGTGGCGATTAGGCAAAGAGCCCGGCGACCGCCTCCGGCGTTTCCCCGTCCCTGAGCCTGCGGCAAACCACCATCAGCCGGCCATCCTCCAGATCGTAGCTACAGGTGATCAGCATGAGCAGTTTGTCATCCACGTTCACGTCCACGGGCGATTCCCACAGCGATACCGCCCGCAGTTCGTCCAAATAGGTCCTGAACGCGCTGCTCTGGCGAAAGGTAGAGGGGTCCTCCGCCGCGCCCTCCTCGTCGTCGGGAAAGACGATCTGCGTGATATCAAAGTAGCTGGAATGGTCCGGCAGCATGGAGGCGTTGAACACCGACACCGGCACATAGTAGACGGGTTCCTCGTCATGGATGGTCTGGAAGGTTACGATGGGGTGCTCCTTGACATAGTCATACTGCTCAAATTGAGAAAGCGTACCGAACATGGAGCCGTCCTTCATGTTGTGTCCGTGGATAAGCAGCACGTCGTCAGGGGGAAAGAGCTGGTTGTTCATATTGAGGAACAGCGTGCCGTTCTTGTCCTCCTCCCCCGTGAAGCCATGGTCCAGATAATAGGTATTGTCGGACTGCACCACGGGCAGGTCGATGCTCTCACCAGCCTTGAGCCAGCCCACCAGGTCCTCGTTCTTGGCGTAGGCGTCCGCCAGGTCCTCGGCCACGGGCGGCGCCTCCTGCGCGCCGTCCGCGTCCGGGGCCTGATCGGCATAGCCGGTCTTGGGAATTTCGGTGTTGCGCTGGCGTTCGTTGACGAAGGTCGCCTGGATGAGCTGATCGGCCGCAATGACGCCCTTTTCATTCTTGAAGGTGCAGGTATAGCCCTTGGTGTCCGTCTCCGTCACGGTGTAATGCAGGTCCGCGGGCACGCCGATCCACACCGTCTCATCATGGCGCAGCTCGAAGGTAAGCGGGTAGGCCGTGTCAAAGATATGGCTTTCGGTGCCCTTCACATATATGCCGATGCCGTGCACGGCCATCCCGGCCGCGTCGGTAAAGACCACCCGGAAGGGGAAATCGCGCTGCCGGCTGGCGCCGCTGCCCGTCACCGTCTTGTTGACGGTGAGGAAGCCGTAGCTGACCGCGTTGATGAGCACCGACGCGGTGGCCGTGGGATGGACGGCCGGCTCAAATCCGTTCACGCTGATGATTTCAGCGGTGTTAACCAGGTTTTGGCCCTCCCTGGCGTCCATCACCACGCTCCGGATCACCAGCGTCGCCTGCGCGCCCGCCTCCAGCACGGGGATGGTCCACAGGCCGGCAACCTCGTCATAGGTCGTTCCCTGGCTAAGCTCCTTTTCCGCAAAGAGCAGCTTGTCGGGCAGCTTTTCGCTCACCTGGATGCTGCTAATGGCGGCCTTGCCGTTGTTGGTGATCACCAGCGTGTAGCGCAGCTCCTCGCCGGGCTGCGCGCTGAGGCGGTCCGCCGTCTTGGTGAGCGACAGGTTCACCGCCGCGTTTTCACCGGTGAACGCCGCACTGGCGGTGATCGGTGTGGCCAGAGGCGTTCCGTCTACCTGCACAACCGAAGCGCCGCCCGTGACGGTGTCGCCCGGCTGAACGGCGGTTACGATCGCTTCCAGCTTGAGGGTGATCTTCTCGCCCGTCTTCAGCGTTGGAATGACCCATTTTCCAGTGTTTCCATCCCAGCTGGTGCCTTCCTCGGGCGTAACCGTGCCCAGTTTCAGGTTGGCCGACGGCAGGTTGACCGTCACGTCCACCACATTTGCCACGGCGCTCCCCCCGTTGGATACGGTCACAATATAGTTCACCACGCTGCCCGTGGCGGCTGTCTTATGATCTGCGGTCACCGTGATGGTCAGCGCGGGAGCGGACAGCGTGACCGGCGCGTTGGCCACAATGGGCATCGCGAGCGTTGCCGGCGTCGCGCTGTCGCCCGTCATCATCGCCTGTGCGGACAGGTCCGTTCCGTCAGCCATGCCGCCCTTCACCGTAGCTCTCAAGACAAGCGACAGGCTTTCGCCCGCCCCCAGCGCGGGCACCGTCCACAGGTCGTCCGCATAGGCGGTCCCGTCGGGCGCTGCCGGCACCACGTTTTCAAGCCACTGTGGGAGTGTGACGGCAACGGCCGCGTTGGTAGCCGGCCCTCTGCCGGCGTTGGTAAGCGTAACCGTATATTCCAGCGTTTCGCCCGCCGTGACCGTATCGCTGCTGGCAATGCAGTCAAGCATTAGCTGCGGCTGTTCCAGAACCGTCGTTTCCTGCGCGTTGGAAACCGTGCCGTCCACCGAAGCCGTAACCGTCAGCACTGCGCCATGGACGGCGCTTTCCAGCACCTTAGCCGCAAGCCAGACGGTCGCTGTCTCTCCCGGCTTCAGCGCTTGGAGCGTGGATTCCGCCTGGACATCCCCGTAAGATGTCGCCGTGATTTGAAGTTCTCCCGGCAGTATGAAGCTCACCTTGACACCTTGAGCGTCCGCCGTGCCCTCGTTCTTTACCGTCGCCGTATACGTCAGCGTGTCCCCGGCCTTTGCCTCGCTGCGGTCCACAGCCAGGCTGATGGTCACCTGCGCCTGTCCCACAACGGGGTCTCCGTCCGGCTTGTCAGTCCCTGTGCCCGCATCCGCGTTGGGGGCCGCGCCCGGCGTCGTGCCCGCATCCGCGTTGGGGGCCGCGCCCGGGGTTGTGCCCGCATCCGCGTTGGGGTCCGCGCCCGGGGTTGTGCCCGCATCCGCGTTGGGGTCCGTGCCCGGGGTTGTGCCCGCATCCGCGTTCGGGTCCGCGCCCGGCGTCGTGCCCGCATCCGTGTTGGGGTCCGTGCCCGGGGTTGTGCCCGCATCCGCGTTGGGGTCCGTTCCCGGGGTTGTGCCCGCATCCGCGTTGGGGGCCGCGCCCGCATCATTTTCGTTCAGCAGACTGATGCCCGCGCTCTCTCCGCCGGCTCCTTCGCCCATGGGCTCCGCCGGCGTCTCGATCTTGCGGATTTCTTCCTTCTGACAGTTCTTGCAGATGTGCTTTTCCGTGCCGTCTCCCTGGTCAATCCACGGGCCCCACTCATGCTCCCGCGTTTCGACGGCATTGCACATAAGGCAGGTACGGGTTTCCTGGTTCGGATAATCCATACTCTTCTGCCACGCGCTCCATTGGTGCTCATGCACAGGCTCGGCAATGGCCAGTCCGCAAATCATCATGGCCGCCACCACCAGTGCCATCAGCCGCATACGCCGTTTTTTCATGATCACTACCTCCCCGGTTTCAATGCTTTCTTTGTATGCTTATCAGCAGGGGCTCTCCTTGATGAACCCGTGCCGTAAAAAACGCTCTCATTCATATGATAAGACGTATCAGCCTGCCAAATCGTTCACATTTTTTTAAATTTTTTGGATTTTATTTCGATATGTCTCCCCACATTTTCCATTTTCAGGATGGAATTATGACGAAAGTGTAAATGCTTTGGCTATTTCATCCATTGCGGCAGGAATCGAATCTCCCTGCGTCGAACAAAATATATCAAGCAAGGGTAAAGGAGAAGCTGGTTTCAGAAAAACAGCATTGACCGGGCCGGTCAGGCTCGCGTCATTTGTTGGAAAGGAGCGTGGTTCCGTTGGCACACGCATCATTTTCTCTTCCCGGTTTCAGCCGGAGGGCCTCACGGCATTCCGCCTGATTTTCTTCCCCATTACATAGTAAGGAGTTTCCAATATGAAAACGACCATCACCGGCAAAAACATGGTAGTCAGCCCCGGCGTCAGCGAGCGCGTTTTGAAAAAGACCTCCAAGATGGAGCGCTATCTCAATCCGAACACCGAAATCTTCGTGCGCCTGACGCGTGAAAAGAATAATCGCCGCACCTGTGAAATCACCGTTCCCTTCGAGGGCGTAGTGCTTCGCGCCGAAGCGTCCAACGACGATAACCTCTACGTCAGCATCGACCAGGCCCTGGCCAAGCTGGAGCGGCAGATTCACAAGCACCGCACCAAGCTGGGCAAACGTCTGCGGGAAGATGCCTTCAAGCCCGGCGAGCTGGAATACGACGCGGCGACCGCCGAAACCGTCAGCGAGGACGATGTGGCCCCCAAGGTGGTGCGCCACAAGACCTTCCCGGTGCGCCCGATGAGCGTGGAGGATGCGATTTTGCAAATGGAGCTGCTGGGGCACAGCTTTTTCGTCTTTGTCAACGTGGAGACCGACCGGACCAATGTGCTCTACCTGCGCAAGGATGGCGATCTGGGCCTGATGGAGCCGGAGGCCTGATCAGGCGGATGGGCGTTTCAAAGAAACCATGCGGGGGGCGGCCTTTCCGGCCGCCCCCTTCTTATTTCAACCGTTGCCGCCGTTGTCCCCGGCGTGACACACGGTGCCATCCTCCGCCATCACCTGCGCAGAATAGCACAGCTCCCAGCTCCCGCTAGCTGGGTCGAGCCGGCGAAAATCTACGCACCACACTCGTTCCTTTTCTGCGCTTCTGAGAGAAAGCAGGCACAGCTCCATATCCAGCCGGTACTCCGCGTCAAGCGTTTCCGGCGGCACGCCGCATTCCCGTTCGATTGCCGCTTTGGCAATCGCCAGCGCCTCCTCGCGGAGCAGGTCGCTTTCCTGAGGCAAAACACTTACGCTCATGGAGGTGGAAACATACAGCTGATCATAGAGCACCCGGTCCTCCTGGCTCCAGAACCAGCGCGGTCCCCGTTCGGCTTCCCAGCGTTCCAGCAGGGGGCCTTCCTCTCCCAGGATGGATTCCAGCACCTCGCCTCCGGGCGAAGCGACGGTAACGGCTCCCGCAAACACCGGCAAGCCCTCCGGCGCAAAGCTCACAATCCACGCGCTGCCACCGTCCGCCAGCGTAACGAAGGTTTCCCGGTGGCTGAGCTTGCGCGCCTCGATGCCATAGAGAGGAAAGTCGTATAGCTCCCCGCCCGCGGGCGCCAGCACATCATCACGCGCCATGAGCAGGTCCATGGCAATGGCAAGCGCCTCCTCCTTGGGAATATCTTGTGCCGTTGGAACGACCAGGGCCGTCACCCGTGCATCTGCCGCCGCGCTAAAGCACACCAGCACCGCCAGCAGCAGCGCTACCAGCATACAGACTTTCGCTTTCATTTGCTTCTCCGCCTTCCATTGCTTTTTTGGTATCTGTTCCCATTGATAAAGCGATTCGCAAGCCCATTTTCTTCCCGTTCCGAAAAGTTCCGATCAGAAGTTGAACGGAATTTTATTACGTTGCTTGACTAAAGCGTTAAAGCATGCTATACTGTCCACCATCCCGGAAGGAGGGGGTCTCATGTCCGTTCCCGATGTGCTCAGTCCCCAGGAGCGCCTGGTGCTCAGCCTGCGCGGCCTGTACGAGAGCTATGGATATACGCGCTTTCCCATGCGCCGCTTTGAGGAATATGCGCTCTACCTGGAAAACAAGAGCTTTCTCACCAGCGAGAGCGTACTCAGCTTCACGAATGCGAGCGGCCAGCTCATGGCGCTCAAGCCCGATGTGACTCTGTCCATCGTCAAACGGGCGCGGCCGGAGCGGGGTCAGGTGGAGAAGCTGTACTACCACGAAAGCGTGTACCGTCTCTCCCCCACCGACCATGAGTTTACAGAGATCGGTCAGCTGGGCGTGGAGCTCCTGGGCGATGTGGACCTCTACGGCGCGTGCGAGGTGTTGCGCCTAGCCATCGAAAGCCTGCGGCTGACCGGCGCGGGCTTTGTGCTGGACGTGAGCCACATGGGCTTTGCGGGCGGGCTGCTGACTGACGCGGGGCTGGACGGCGCACAGCGCGAGCAGGCGAGCCGCCTTATCCGCCAGAAAAACGCGCACGAGCTGGCGCGTGTGCTCTCCCAGTGGCAGGTGGCGCCCTTTTATGCCGGGCGTATCGCCCAGCTGCCCACGCTTTGCGGCGACTTCACCCAAACCCTGCGCCGCGCGGCGGATATCGCCGTAGGGGCGGACATGAAGCAGGCCGTGGGCGAGCTTTCCAGCCTGTATGCGGCGCTGGAAGCGCTGGACTTATGCGGGCATGTGCGGCTGGATTTTTCCATTCTCAATGATCTGGATTACTACAATGGCCTGGTGTTCCAGGGATACGTGGAAGGCGCGCCGCGCGTTGCGCTCAGCGGCGGGCGCTATGACAAGCTGATGCGCAAATTCGGCAAGGCGGGCGACGGCCTGGGCTTCGCCCTCTACCTGGACCAATTGCAGCGCGTGCTCGCCCGTCCGGCGGGCGACGACGTGGACGTACTGGTGCTCTACGGCGCGCAGGACGAAGCGCCCGGCGTGTTTCGGGCGCTGGAGGGGCTGCGGGTGCAGGGCTTGCGCGTGCTGGCTGCACAGACGCCGCCGCCCGGCCTGCGCGCAGGGCGGACGCTGCGCTGCCGGAACGGGGCGCTTGAGGAGGTGATCGGCGCATGCTGAACGTGGCATTGCCCAAGGGGCGGCTGGGCGACAAGGTGTACCGCCTGTTCAAAGCCGCCGGCTACGACTGCGCCGCCATGGAGCAGGACGACCGCCGGCTGGTGCTGACCGATGAAAAAGGGGAAATGAGCTATCTCCTGGTCAAGCCCTCGGATGTGGCCATCTACGTCGAGCACGGCGCAGCGGACGTGGGCGTGGTAGGCAAGGACGTGCTTTTGGAGGGCGGAAGCGACGTATACGAGCTGCTGGACCTGGGCTTTGGCAAATGCCGCATGGCGGAGGCCGCACCCGTGGGCTTCCGGGAGGACCGCCAGCGCCCGCTGCGCGTAGCCACCAAGTATCCGGCCATCGCCCGGCGCTTTTATGCCGCGCAGAGCCGGGAAATCGAGATCATCAAGCTCAACGGCTCCATCGAGCTGGCGCCGTTGCTGGGCCTTAGCGACGTGATCGTGGACATCGTGGAAACGGGAACGACCCTCCGGCAGAACAACTTGGAGGTCACCCGCGAGATTTTGCCCATCAGCGCGCGCTTCATCGCCAACAAGGCCGCCATGAAGTTCAAGGAGCCGGCCATATCAAGCCTGTTGTCCAGCATTCAGGCCCAGCTGAACCAAAAGGAGGAACGTCCATGATCCGCATCGTATCCTATGAGGGACAACCCGCCGCCCAGCTTTTGGACCGTGCCGTCGAGGTCCGGCGCGACGTGACGCAGGCAGTGGAGGCCATCGTGGAGGATGTGCGCCTGCGCGGCGACGAAGCCGTATTGGACTATTGCGAAACATTTGATGGCGCGCGGCCCGACGGCCTGCTGGTGCCCGAGGAGGAGCTGGACGCGGCGTTTTCCCAGGTGGAGCCGGAATTTCTGGACACCCTGCGCCTCGCCGCCCGCAACATCGAGCGCTTTCACCGGCTGCAAAAGCGCGCCGGTTTTGTGGACACCCCCGCGCCCGGCGTGGTGGTGGGCCAGCGCGTGCTGCCGCTTTCCAGCGCCGGACTGTATGTGCCCGGCGGCACGGCGCGCTATCCCTCCAGCGTGCTGATGGACGCCATTCCCGCCAAAATCGCCGGGGTGGAAACCATCGTCATGACCACCCCGCCCGGCCCGGACGGCAAGGTGCCCGCGCCCATTCTGGCGGCGGCAAAGCTCGCGGGCGTGCGCACAGTGGTGCGTGCGGGCGGGGCGCAGGCCATCGCCGCGCTGGCCTTTGGCACGCAGAGCATCCCCCGCGTGGATAAGATCGTGGGTCCCGGTAACATCTATGTGGCCACCGCCAAGCAGCTGTGCTATGCCCGCGGCCTGTGCGACATCGACATGGTGGCCGGCCCCAGCGAAATCATGATCGTCTCCGACGCAAACAGCAACCCCGTCTATCTGGCCGCGGACCTGCTTTCGCAGGCCGAGCATGACCGGCTTTCCTCGGCGTGGCTGGCCGTGACCGACGCGTCGCTGGCCGAGGCTGTGGCATCCGAGGTGGAGAGGCAGCTCAAGCTGCTCCCGCGCGAGGAAATCGCCCGAGTCTCCATCGAGCAAAACGGGCGCATCCTCGTGGTGGACAGCCTGGAAACCGCCGCGCGTCTGGCGGACGAGATCGCCCCGGAGCACCTCGAACTGTGCGTGGACGATCCCTTCGGCCTGCTGCCCATGGTGCATAACGCCGGAAGCGTGTTTTTGGGCCGCAGCTGCCCCGAACCTTTGGGCGACTACCTGGCCGGGCCGAACCACACCTTGCCCACCAGCGGAACGGCGCGCTATTCCTCTCCTTTGGGTGTGGATGATTTCTGCCGCCGGTCCAGCTACCTCTACTATACCCCCGACGCGCTTGGGCAGGTGTCCGAGAACGTGATGCGCTTTGCCCGCCGCGAAGGGCTGGACGCGCACGCCAACGCCGTGGCCGTGCGCATGGAGGGCCGTTCATGAGCGATTTCCTCATTTCCACGCTCGCAGGGCTTGACCCCTATGTGCCGGGCGAGCAGCCCCAGGGCCGCGAATACGTCAAGCTCAACACCAACGAAAGCCCCTTTCCCCCCTCGCTCCGCGTGCTGGACGCGCTCAGCCGCGAAGAGGTTTCCCGCCTCAACCTCTACTCCGACCCCACGGCCCTGCCGCTTCGCCGCGCCATCGCCGACGCATACGGGCTTTCGCCGGACAACGTGTTCTGCGGCAACGGCTCGGACGAGGTGCTGGGGTTCAGTTTCCTCGCTTTTGCGGACGGGGCGCATCCCGTCACCTTCCCCGCGGTGAGCTACGGCTTCTACCGGGTATTTGCAAACCTGTTCCGTGTGCCCACGAACGCCGTGCCCCTGCGTGAGGATTTCACCGTGCCCGTGGAGCCGTTCCTTGGCGCCGGCGGCATGGTGGTGCTGGCCAACCCCAACGCGCCTACCGGCATCGCCCTTCCACTGGGCGAAGTCGAGCGCATCGTGCGCGCAGATCCCGATCACATCGTGCTGGTGGATGAGGCGTATGTGGACTTCGGCGGAGAAAGCGCCCTGCCGCTGCTTGCGTCCTGTCCCAACCTGCTCATCGTGCGCACGTTCTCAAAGTCCCGTTCGCTGGCGGGCGCGCGGCTGGGCTACGCCCTTGCCAACGCCCCCGTCATCGAGGACCTCAACCGCGTCAGGTGCAGCTTCCACCCCTATAACATCAACCGTTTGAGCATGTTGGCCGGCATCGAGGCCATGCGCGACACGGCCTACTTTGATGCCTGTGTGCAAGGCGTCGTGCGCCAGCGCGAGGAGACGGCGGCGGAGCTTCGCGCCCTGGGCTTTTCCATGACGGACAGCCGCGCCAACTTCCTCTTTGCCGCCCACCCCGCGCTGACCGCGCGCGGCTACTACGAGGCGCTCAAGAAGCGCGGCGTGCTCATCCGCTGCTGGGACGACCCCGCGCTCAAGGAACACGCGCGCATTTCCATCGGCACGCGCGAGCAGATGCGCCGCCTCGTGCTGGAAACCCGCGCCATCCTGTCAGAAAGGACGATATCATGAGAAGCGCGACCATTGAACGCAAAACCGCGGAGACCGCCATTTCCCTCATGTTGAGCCTGGACGGCGCTGGAAAAGGCGACATTCAAACCGGCTGCGGCTTTCTGGATCACATGCTCACCCTTCTTGCCGCCCATGCACGCTTTGATTTGCTCGTGCGCTGCACGGGCGACACGCAGGTGGACGACCATCACACCGTGGAGGACATCGGCATCGCGCTGGGGCAGGCGCTGCGCGCCGCCCTGGGCGACAAGCGCGGCGTGCGGCGCTACGGCCAGCGTCTCCTGCCCATGGACGAGGCGCTGGCGCTGGTAGCCGTGGACCTCAGCGGCCGGGGATGCCTGGGCTTTGATGTGCCCCTGCCCGCGCAGAAGGTGGGCGCGTTCGACACCGAGCTGGTGGAGGAGTTCTTCCTCGCCCTCGTACGCGAGGCGGCCATCACGCTCCACATCCGGCTGCTGGCGGGCAAAAACACGCATCACATCATCGAGGGCGTCTTCAAGGCCGTGGCCCGCGCCCTGCGCGAGGCCTGCGAAATCGACCCTGCCGCCGCCGGGGGAATCCCCTCCACCAAGGGCACGCTGGGAGGGATTGCGCCATGATCGCCGTGGTGGATTACGGGGTGGGCAACCTCTATTCGCTCACCTGCTCGCTTGGGCACATCGGCGCGGAATGCGCCGTCACGCGCGAGGAAAATGCGCTGCGCGCGGCGGACCGCATCATTTTGCCCGGCGTGGGCGCTTTCGGCGACGCGGCGGCGAAGCTTCGCGCCCTCGGGCTGGATGCGCTGCTGCGCGACCTGACCGGGCAGGGCAAGCCGCTCATGGGCATCTGCCTTGGCATGCAGCTGCTCTTTGAAAAAAGCCATGAATACGGCGAGCATGCGGGCCTGGGCCTGATTCCCGGCGAGGTGCGCCCGCTCGCCCCCGTTCTCGCCCCCGGCGCAAAGGTGCCGCACATGGGCTGGAACAGCCTGCACCTCAACCGCCCGGACGACCCGCTGCTCTCCGGCGTGCGCGAGGGCGACTTTGTCTATTATGTCCATTCGTTCTACGCGACCGGCTGCGGCGAGGCGCTCGCCGCAAGCTCCGAATACGGCGGGGTCACGGTGGCGGGCGTGGTGCGGCGCGGATGCGTATGCGGCACGCAGTTTCACCCGGAAAAGAGCGGCGCGGTGGGCCTGCGCATCCTGCGGGCCTTCGCCATGGGAGAGGGGGATGCGGCATGCTGATCTATCCGGCGATCGACCTGCGGAACGGCCGCGTGGTGCGCCTGACGCAGGGGGATTACGATCGCATGACCGTCTACAGCGACGATCCCGCCGCCGTGGCGCAGGGCTTTGTGCAGGCCGGGGCCGCCTGCCTGCACGCCGTCGATCTGGACGGCGCGAAGGACGGCAGCCCCAGGAACCGTGCCGTCATCGGCCGGCTGTGCAAGCTGCCCCTCAGCGTTGAGGTAGGCGGCGGCATGCGCACCGAGGCGGATGTGGAAGCCACGCTCGCCCTGGGCACGGACCGGGTCATCCTGGGGACCGCGGCCGTGGAGGATTTCGGCATGGTCGAGCGGCTGGTCGCACGCTGGGGCGCGCGCATCGCCGTGGGCGTGGATGCCCGCAATGGCAAGGTGGCCACGCGCGGCTGGCGCGAGGTGAGCGATCTGGACGGCGTGGCCTTCTGCCAAAAGCTCGCGGACGCGGGCGTAGTCACCGTCATCTATACCGACATCGGCCGCGACGGCGCGCTTTCCGGCACCAATCTGGACGTCTACGCGCGCCTGTCCGGTATCGCCGGGCTTCAGGTCATCGCCTCCGGCGGGGTCAGCTTTGAATCGGAAATCGCGGCGCTTCGCGACATGGGCCTCTACGGCTGCATCCTGGGCAAGGCGCTCTACGCCGGCAAGCTCAAGCTGGAGCGCGCGCTGGCCATCGCCAGAGGGGAGGCGGAGCCATGCTGACCAAACGCATCATCCCCTGCCTGGACGTGCGAAACGGCCGGGTGGTCAAGGGCGTGAATTTCGAGGGCTTGCGCGACGTGGACGATCCCGTGGCGCTCGCCCGCTTCTATAACGATTCCGGCGCGGACGAGCTGGTGTTTTACGACATCACCGCCAGCGCCGAGGGCCGGCCGCTGTTTGCGGACGCGCTGCGCGCCGTGGCGGCGGAGGTGTTCATTCCCCTCACCGTAGGCGGCAGCATCAACGCCCTGGACGATTTTGACCGCGTGCTCAAATGCGGCGCGGACAAGGTCAGCGTCAACAGCGGCGCCATCCGCGATCCCTCGCTCATCGCCCGCGCGGCCAAGCGCTACGGCGATCAGTGCGTGGTGCTGAGCATGGACGTCAAGCGCGTGGACGGGCGCTTCCACATCTTTGCCCGCGGCGGGCGCGACGATACGGGGTTGGACGCCATCGACTGGGTCAGGCGCGGCGTGGACAACGGCGCGGGCGAGGTCGTGGTCAACTCCATCGACACCGACGGCGTGCGCCGGGGCTTTGATGTGGAAATGCTCCGGGCCGTGGGCGAGGCGGTATCCGTGCCCATCATCGCATCGGGCGGCGCGGGCTGCCGCGAGGATTTTCTCGACGTGTTCCGGCTCGATTGCGTGGACGCTGGGCTGGCCGCCTCCATCTTCCATTCGCGCGAGGTGGACATTCGCGCCCTCAAGCGCTGGCTCAACGAAAACGGCGTCCCCATGCGCCTTGTGGAGGATAGCAACGATGGATTATGAAACGCTCGTCTCCCGACTCAAATTCGATGAAAAGGGCCTCATCCCCGTGGTGGTGCAGGACTATGTGACCCACGAGGTTCTGACGCTGGCCTACATGAACCGGGAAAGCCTCAAAATCACCCTGGAGGAAAAGCGCACCTGCTTTTACAGCCGCAGCCGCCAGTGCCTCTGGCGCAAGGGCGAAACCAGCGGCAACGTGCAGACGCTCGTTTCCCTCACCGCCGACTGCGACGGCGACGCGCTGGTGGCGCAGGTCAAAAAGGCCGGTCCCGCCTGCCACACGGGCAGCGAAAGCTGCTTTTTCGACGGCCTGTACGAAAACGATGAGATTCGCCCCTTCTCCCTCTCCGCTCTGATGGAGGTCATCGCCGGGCGCAAGACCTCGCCCAAGGAGGGCAGCTATACCACCTACCTCTTTGAGAAGGGCCGGGACAAGATTCTCAAGAAGGTCGGCGAGGAATGCACCGAGGTGCTCATCGGCGGCGCGAAGGGCGACAAGGCCGAAACCACCTATGAACTGGGCGACCTCATCTACCACGCCATGGTGCTGATGGTGGAGATGGGCATCTCGCTGGAGGATGTGGTGCGCGAGCTGGCCCGCCGGCATGTGATCGACAAAAAGGTGAAGCAGGAGCGCATGCAATGACGTTTGTAAGCAACGCCCACACCCATTCCCGCTGGTGCGACGGCCTGGACGCCATCCCCGACATGGTGGAGGCGGCCCGCGCCCTGGGCTTTGTGAGCCTGGGTTTTTCGAGCCACGCCCGGCAGGGCTTCGACCCGGCCTATTCCATGGCTCCCGATGCGCAGGCGGGCTATTTTGCGGAGCTTCGCGCCCTGCAAGGCGAGCCCGGCTTGCCGCGCCTGTGGGCGGGGCTGGAGCTGGATGCGCTGGCCCATCCGGACTGCCGCCGCGAGGCGTTTGCGCACGCAGATTATGTGATCGGCTCGGCGCATTACCTGTGCGAAAGCTACGGCGGCGCGCCCGTGGCTGTGGACGGGGACCCCGTGCTGCTGCGCCGCTATGTGGACGAGGTCTATCACGGCGACGGGCTGGCCATGGCGCGCGACTATTTCGCCATCGAAGTAAACGCTCTCCTGCGCGACCGGCCGCAGATCATCGGCCACTTTGACCTGCTGCGCAAGTACGCGGCGCGCCTTTCGCTCTTTGACGAGGCGGACCCCGCCTACCGCCGCCTGGCGCTCTCCGCGCTGGAGCAGGCCTTTCCCTGCGGCGGCGTTCTGGAGATCAACACCGGCGGCATGGCGCGCGGATATCTGACCACCCCCTACCCCACGCTGGAACTGCTGTGCGCCTGGCATGAGCTGGGTGGGCAGATCACCCTCACCTCCGACTGCCATGACCGGCGGTATTTGGCCCATGCTTTCCCGAAGGCGGCGGCGCTGGCCCGGCAGGCGGGTTTCCGCACGGCCCTGCGGCTGGGCGCAGGCACGAAGCTTTGGGAGGAAACGACGCTGTAGGGATGCCGCCGCTTTTGCGCGCGCTCCTCTTGAAACCAAAAGCACAGCGGCTCCGGGACAAATGCCCCGGAGCCGCTTCTTTCATTCATTTCAATCAGTTCAGACGGTCCTTGTAGATTTTGGCGTCCGCTTCCTCCACCCAGGCTTCGACGGCGGCGTTGTACGCCTCGTCCTGCTTCTGGGTGAGAACCTCGGTTTCCAGCGCGTCGCGCACCGCGTCCAGACCAACCTCGCCCTCGACCGCGTCGCTCACGTACTTGATGATGTGGATGCCGTACTCGCTGCGCACCGGCTCGCTCACATCGCCCACGTTGGCCAGCGCCATGGCGGCGTCGCGGAATTCGGTCACCCAGTTGGTGCTGTCCGCGCTCACAGGATAGCCGTTCTCCTTGGCGGGAGAGGTCTCCATGCCGGGGTCCTGGCCGTACTGTTCGATGAGGGCGTCAAAGTCCTCGCCCGCGGCGATCTTCTCCAGCACCTCGTCCACCGTCGGCTGGATGGCGGCGTAGGCCGCTTCCTTGGCGTCGGCCAGCTGGGTTTCCAGGTCGGCGATCTCGGCAGTGCGCGCCTCCACGGTTTCGCTCAACGTCGCGCGGTTCTGCGCGGTGGCCTCGTCGTCGGCGGAGGCATCCTCGCCCAGGTCCGCCAGCGAGGTTTCGGCGGTGGTCAACTCGGTCTGCTTTTCACTGATCTGGCTTTCCAGATCGCTGATGGCCTGGCTGTCCTCGTCGGTGAACTCAATCAGGATGTGCTTGAC